>ENA-OQLB01000436-OQLB01000436.1-human-gut-metagenome-genome-assembly--contig:-NODE-436-length-24168-cov-5.197163_pt1 | contig 24168 bp, 31 predicted proteins | sample MGYA00242656_ERZ504813 | MGnify/ENA primary metagenome ERZ504813 (study PRJEB26092, sample SAMD00036388) | human gut metagenome | host: Homo sapiens | study: EMG produced TPA metagenomics assembly of... | reverse complement strand
AGATCCCGAAGTATGGGGCCATTACATTGAAAGGAATCCAGTATTACAGAACCAGGATTACGGATGCAGATGGCAAAGAGTTGAGTTTGTATGCCGCTACTTGTGAAGAATTGTATGAGAAGCAGTTAGAGGCCCGGAAGCAGGTGGAAGAAATTATCTTTCACCGGCAGCACCCGACAGTAGCCGAGTATGGCGAGAAGTGGCTGCTGATGCAGTCGGCAAAGGTGTCTGCGTCTACACTCAGAGGTTATACGAGGGATATGACAAACTATATCATCAAACCCCTGGGAGAGATGTATATGGAAGAAGTGACTGCTGACGATATTCGGCTGGCTCTTGTTCCATTGTCAAAGAAATCAGAAGGCTTATACAATAAGGTCTCAAAGCAGCTCGTAGAGCTCCACAGTTCAGCAAGCGATAATCGACTGCTCAGACTATATCAAAAGGTTTACAAACCCCGGAAAATCAAGGTTTTCGGGGTTTTCTTATACCTAAATGGGCTGATATAGTTTAACCAAATTTGGCATAACGAGAGCCGATTTCACCCAATTTTTAGTGGTCCGCATGGGACTATACCCTTTATGATGCCGCGTCCATGAAAGAGCTGGATGGCGGTCAGCTGGACACACTAGGGCTTTCCCGCAAAAATGCAGTTCTCCAGATTTGTGATGATAACGATCCGGACAGCACTTTGCTCAGACACGCATCCCTGTCTATGATCGAGACCTTGCAGGATCAGCTGAAAAACCAGCCCAAAGCAAAACATAAAAAGACAGCACCCAAAAAGAGTGCGGAAAGGGAGCTTTGATATGGGAAACTTTACTTTTGAAGAAATGAACCTGATGTGCATTTACAATACCGGCAGCCGTACCGGGCTGATTGACAGCTGCGTGAAATGCGCGGCGAGCTTTCGCCGGAGGAAACGGAACTGAGGGAGCTGACCGACAGCTATTTATTCTACTATTTTTTCAAGTAGAGTTTTACTAAAAAAGGATGTAGCTCCTTGACAAGACGATGTATAATGTACTTTGTGTAAATTAGAAAGCACCAAGGAGTTTTATGAAATATGAAAAAGCTAATAGAAGTATCATTAAAATCTATCATTTTCTTTGTTGGATGGGCAATTTGCGCATCAGTTATACCGATTCCTGATATTGACAATGCAGCGTTGTGGAGGTTTTTTGCAGAACTAATACCGTTTTTAGCGATTGTTGTTATGACCGTCATTTTGGGGTTTGTAGATCATAAAAAAACCAAGTTACATCTCACACAACGCCCTGTCTATAATAGTACATTAGGAGGGATAGTGGGACTAAGCTGGTTAGGTATATCTGTTGGTATTTTGCTTTTTACCGGGTCTGCGCGGATAGAAGATACTAATCATATTTCTATGCTTTGGCTCTGGATACTATCAGCCTTTATCAACACAATTATGCAGGAAATGTTGGTTCGTGGTTATCTATATCAGATGATAAAGAGAAACTACAATGCAGTTGCGGCAACTGTTGTGTCTACCATGCTGTTTACTTTTGCACATGGAGGTGCTTTTGAAGCGGGAATTCTCCCTGTTTTGAATGTTTTGACAATGAGTTTGTTTATGACAGCAGTTTTGGAATATACAAATTCTTTGGTTGCTCCTATAATCGTTCATTTTCTCTGGAATAGTGTAGGAGCGATTATTTTGGGAGGAGTATCACTTGCAGAGGACTATCCGCATTTGTTTAATATGACATTCGGTGGCAATCAACTGCTATCTGGTGGAATTTATAAAATTGAAGGCAGTGTTGTAGTATTTGTTTTGAATGTGCTTATGATAATTGGATTTATTGTGGCAAAGAAAAAGAAGAATATTGCATAAGAAGCCATAAAGCAACAAGCAGGAAATCTTTTAGGTTTCCTGCTTTTCTTTTACCCAAAAACCGAAAGGAGGACAGAATACCATGCCAACCAAAGCTGAACTATATGCACAGATGGCGGACAAGGTGGCAACACAGCTCACGGGGAGCTGGCAGGAATGGGCGGGGTTTCTCACCACTGCTTCCCGCCTTTACAAGTACCCGTTCCATGAGCAGCTGATGATCTATACCGTACCGGTTTATGATATGGAGCGAACGATCTGTGATTTGCTCAGAAGCCGAAGTAGAATTGAAATTCAAACATTTCAGGGGGCATTGAAAGCGTATGCTCGTAGAAAAGATAAGAACCTGCGAGCTTTAATGCAATATGCTGGGATGTTTAAGGTGGAAAAGATTTTACGGCAGTATTTGGAGGTGCTTTTATGATAAAAAAAGACAGATTGAAGTCATTGACACTCAGAAAAAGAGCCGAAAGAGATTTTGATTGAAGATTTTGCAGAAAAAATGCAAAATCAATCAATAGATATTGATTTGAGAGTTTTTATTGATTCCGTGGTATAATATTTTAATAGCACCTAAAGTAAGGAGGGTACAAAATGGATAACAATTTGCAAATAAATCAAAATGCAGAACAGACTATCATTCCATTCGCCAGTCTATTGTATCAGCACAGCATAGGTTAAGTGCTGCGGTGAACTCCACAATGGTAATAACTTATTGGGAGATTGGGGAACAGATTTATAAAGCGTGTGGAGAAAATGACAGAGCAGAATATGGAAAGAAGCTGCTTCAGTATTTATCTGAACAGCTAACAGCAGAATTTGGGAAGGGATTTAGCGTACAAGGACTGCGTAATATGAGGCAATTTTATTGCACCTTTCCAAATCGCTCCACACTGTGGAGCGATTTAAGTTGGTCACATTATCGCCTTTTGATGCGTGTACCAGATGAACAGGCACGAACCTTTTATATGGAGGAATGTGTAAAGTCTGCGTGGAGCGTCCGGCAGTTAGAACGGCAGATCAACACGATGTACTATCAGAGAATTTTAGCAAGCCAAGACAAAGAAGCTGTTTCAAAAGAAATTCAAACAACAGAACCGAAACCTGAATATGAAAAAATAATCAAAGATCCTTATGTGATGGAATTTTTGCAGATTCAGCCAGATACCCATGTGTATGAGGGTGAACTGGAACAGGCATTGCTTGCCTCTTTTCTCTGGAAATAAAAGAACCAGTGAGAGAATCGTTAAATTTCACTCACTGGCTCAATTCATTTCAAATTTCTCGGACAACTCTGTTAGCTCTTTTACCGTTTCCTGTGTGTGATGCAACAGGGTGTCGCGCATTTCTGGCGGACAGCTGGAATAAAGCATTTTCATCTGATTGACACCCTCATCCTCCAGAGAAATATCTGGATTTATAAGCGTATCTAAAGAGATGTGCAGGACCTTTGCCAATGCTCTCAAAATCAAATAGGACGGGTTCATTTTCCCTTTTTCGATATTGGCAATTTGCTTTACAGAAACATGGCTTAGATCGGAAAGTTCCTGTTGTGTCAGTTCTTTATTCTTTCGGGCTTCCCGCATTTTTTGCCCTAAAGCAGTTAAATCATCAATCGGCATAATCGTTCACCTCAAATATATTTTATCGTTCCGATTTGCACAAAGGAATAACCTTATTGTGCTTGAGAACAGGACTGATTATGCTGATTTCTTTTTGATAACATGGTTGCTCCATGATTATGGCGTTTCCAGCTGCTAATTGAACTATGAGGATGAATTGCAGATTTCAGCTTTTAGTTCGTTGCCAAACGAGAATGATATTGAATGCGGTAGGGAGGCTAGCAGTTTTATCCGCTCATCTATAAGCCGTTTTTTATTCTCTGTGACATAAAAATTCATCTGGATATTCCGTTTCCGGTTCGCCATGCGCTGCTCCATTCTTCATAAGAGTTTGAGATTATCTCACAAACATTTTTCATTTTCGGTCAAGAGATCTGAAAATACGAAAAATCGCAAGCGGGTACTCGCTTGCTGTGCTTGCTATCGAAACCCTACCTTCTATTTCTCCCTCTACTAATACTACAATTTGAAGCGGAGATTTTGGCTGTTTCCATTTCAAATTATGCAAGAACCGCCTCTGTTCAATGTTGAATAGTTCTATGTTCACGCACACACGCAGGCAATCACTCCCCGTAAAGACAGCAAAAGCAAAGTAATTGTCTATTTGGAGCGAAAATGCCTTTTTGGAGAAGAAACATACCGACATATCTGCTATACTGAAATGCGGTTAGTTGGTGCTAACACAAAAGCAAACAGGAGGACCAAATAATGAATAAACTACAAGGAAAAGACCTTATCAATGTTGGAATCTTCACTGCGATCTATTTTGTGGTGATGATGGCGATTGCCATGCTGGGATTTATCCCTATTTTTCTTCCGCTTCTGATCGTGCTGGTTCCGCTGATTGGCGGAATCGTAATGATGCTGTATTATTCTAAAGTCCAGAAGTTTGGAATGGTATCGCTGACAGGACTGATCTGCGGTATTTTAATGTTGCTGACCGGCATGGGGTATTGGAGCATTATTACCGGTGCCGTGTTCGGTGTCCTGGCTGATCTTGTTTTGAAATCCGGCGATTATAAGAGTGCAAAAAAAGGAATCATATCGCATGGTGTTTTTTCTATGTGGATCATCGGAAACTACATCCCCATTGTTGCAACACGGGACAGCTACTATCAGCAGCTAATCAGCGGTTATGGACAAGAGTATGCAGATTCCATTATGAGCTATATCTCGGCATATACGCTCCCCCTTCTTTTGATTGCCGGGTTCGTTTGCGGCGTGATCGGCGGTGTGATCGGCCAGAAAATTTTCAAAAAGCACTTTAAGCGTGCGGGTATTGCATAATGCGCCGTGAATTGTTAGCAAGCAAAAAAAAGGAAACCGGCCTGTCGTTAGACCCTCGGACAAAGTTGGCATTGCTTATCACGATTGCCTCTTGTCTTGAGCGGCGGAGGTGGGCTGCTTCTAAACAGTTTGCTCCTATTTTGGCTGCTGTTCCATTGATCCTGCTGCTCACGGAAAAATCGTGGAAGGGATCGGTTATCTATTTTGTTTTATATGGCGGCAGCTATATATTGCAACTATGGGCGCTCCCCCACCTGTCCGGCCTTCCTAACTTTCTTGTTGTTGCAATCTGCGGTTTCTTTATGCGGTTTGTGCCGGGGATTATGATGGGATACATCACGGTCAGGACAACGACGGTCAGCGAGTTTGTTGCCTCTATGAAGAAGCTGCATTTACCGGAGCAGATCATCATTCCTATGTCCGTGATATTCCGATTTTTCCCTACGGTTGTAGAAGAATATAATGCCATAGGGGACGCTATGAAAATGAGAGGAATCCGTTTTGGCGGGGGCAAAGCCAGTGCAATGCTGGAATACAGGCTTGTCCCTGTTATCATGTGTTCCGTCAAGATCGGGGAAGAATTAAATGCGGCAGCCCTGACAAGAGGATTGGGCGGTCCGGTCAAGAGGACAAACATCTGCGAAATCGGCTTTCATGTGCAGGATGTTTTTTCCTGCTGCTATGTGTGGTGGCTTTTGCAATTCCTATTGTCACGATGATTACAGGGAGGTAGCCTATGATCGAATGTAAAAAAGTTTCTTTTCCTACCCTCCAAATGAAACTGACATTGGAGACAGGAAAGGACACGGAACATTAAGAAATATTGACCTGTCTATTAACGACGGGGATTTTGTACTGCTCTGCGGAACATCGGGCTGCGGTAAAACCACACTGACACGGCTGTTTAACGGACTGATTCCTCATTATTACGATGGAAAGCTGGAAGGCACTGTCATGCTTGATGGAGAAGATATGAGCGGGCTTTCCCTGTTTGATATATCAAAAAAGTGGGTTCTGTTTTTCAGAATCCACGTTCTCAATTTTTTAATGTGGATACGACCAGCGAAATTGCCTTTGGATGTGAAAACCATGGATTGGAAGAAGCAGAAATCCGAAAGCGGGTAAAGCTGGTCTCAGAGCAGTTGAACCTTACAAATCTGCTGGACAGAAGTGTTTTCTCCCTTTCCGGTGGGGAAAAGCAAAAAATCGCCTGTGGATCTGCCGCCGCTGTGGAACCGGATGTATTTGTTTTGGACGAGCCATCTTCCAACCTTGACGCCTATTCCATCGCTGATTTTCGGAAACTGTTAAAAATATTGAAGTCACAGGGCAAAACAATTATTATTGCGGAGCACCGGCTCTACTATCTTTATGATCTGGCAGACAGGATCATATATTTAAGCGACGGGGAAATACAAGGGGATTATACTTTGCCGGAATTTCAGTTGATTCCGGCGGCGGAAAAAGCTAAAATGGGATTACGGCCTCTTGGCCTGGGTGAGTTTGCAGACATTGAGCCTGCCAGTCTACATTCAGGGCAGGGGATATGGAAACTGAACCACTTCCATTTCGCATACAAGAAACAGCCGGAAACGCTTTCTCTGGAAAATATAGAGCTTCCTGCCGGAAATGTAACGGCGGTCATCGGGCACAATGGAGCCGGAAAAACGACACTATCCCGTTGCTTATGCGGATTGGAAAAAAGATGTAAAGGTATCCTCGAAAAAGATGGTACTTCCTATTCAAGCAAACAGCGGCTGAAGCTATGCTATATGGTCATGCAGGATGTAAATCATCAGCTTTTTACGGAGAGCGTTTTAGAGGAAGTCCTGTTAAGTATGCCGGGGAAAGATTCCGATGAATCGCCTGAAAATGTGGCAAAGGCAGAGGCTATCTTGACAGAAATGGATTTGCTCCCGTACAAAGCCTGCCATCCGATGGGGCTTTCGGGAGGGCAAAAACAACGTGTGGCGATTGCTTCTGCGATTGCCTCTGAACGTCCGGTTATACTATTTGACGAACCTACCAGCGGCCTTGATCTCTTTCACATGAGGCAGGTGGCCGATTCGGTCAAAGGACTTGCCGATTCAGGAAAAACCATTGTGATTGTGACCCATGATCCTGAATTTATACTCAGGTGCTGCAATTATGTGATCCATCTGGAAAACGGCAGATTGGAGGAAAGCTATTTCCTCCAGGATACGGAAGGACGGGAACGGTTATTTAATTTCTTTATGATGGAAGGAGGCGGCGGAAATCAAACTGTTTGATGGTAAAATAAACTGCGGCTCAAATGTTAAAAATGTCATTGAAACTGAGGATTGCGTTGTCCTGCAGCTTTTTGACGAGAGCGGCGAGGGAACCATGACAGCCCACAAAATTTTTGATGGCGCTTTTGTGATGTATAGCGATATGCACCTGAAAGAATGTACCTCCTACTTTCAGAGTAGTACGGACAGTTCGCTTCTCTATATAGACCATTGCAGGGAGGGACGGATCGAAAGCGAGATTGGCAATCATGCGTATAGCTATTTGCAAGAGCATGAGATGCGTGTGGATGACCGGCGTTCCCATTCGGGACGGTTCTGCTTTCCACTCTGCCACTATCATGGGATGACCCTGGGATTTGATCTGGACATTGCTGTGCCGGCGCTGAAAGACTTTTTTGGCGGATTTTCTGTTGATTTGTACGAGCTTCAAAAAAAGTATTGCAATGACAAGAAACCGTTTGTGATTCATAATGAGCCAGGAATTGAACATATTTTTTCAGAGCTTTACTTTGTCCCGCAGCAGATCAAAGGTGACTACTATAAAGTAAAAGCCCTGGAGCTGCTTTTATATCTGGACGCTTTGCAGTTTTCTGATTCCAAAGAAGATCGCCCTTATTTCTATAAAGGGCAGGTAGAAAAAATCAAAGCGATCCATGATCTTATTACGGCAAATTTGCAGGAGCATTACACGATGGATGAATTAGCTGAACGATTCCAGATTTCATTGACGGGGATGAAACCTGCTTTAAGGAAATATACGGAGATTCCATGTATTCCTATATTCGCCGTTATCGGATGAACGTTGCTGCCACAATGCTCCGACAGGATTCCAAAAAAGGGATTGCGGAAATTGCAGGAGTTGTGGGATATGAAAGCCCCAGTAAATTTGCAACAGCTTTCCGGCAGGTGATAGGGCAGACGCCGATGGAATATCGAAAATCTTTTTTCTAAACGGTGCATAAATGCCGTTTTGGAGAGGAAAGAAGAATTGAATACTGCTACAATGAGGATGGTTAGCAAAGACTACCCATCCTTTTTTCTTTGCTGACTAAAAAGAAGGAAGGTGATTGTAATGAAGCAGCAAAAAGATAATTGGGTGAAAATTCTGTTTTCCTTCGCCGCACCATGCAAGGGGAAAATGGCTCTTTCGGTATTCTGCGCCATTCTGAGCGTTGCAGGAGGGTTTATTCCTTTTTGGGCTGTATATGAAATCCTGCTGGCATTTATCAATCAGAATGTGACCCTGAATGGCATTCTGATTTGGTGTCTGGTTGGAGCAGTGGCTACCTGCTGCGGGTTGCCTGCCATGGAATCTCTACGATCATGGCGCATATTTCAGCCTATACCATTTTGGAAGGAATCCGGCTTAAAATTGCGGACCGGCTGATGAAAGCGCCTCTCGGCGAAGTGATGGGGCGGCGAATCGGCTATCTGAAAAATATCATCATGGATAAGGTGGAGGATTTAGAGCCGCCTTTGGCACACATGATCCCGGAATTGACTTCTAACCTCCTACTCCCTGTTGCAATTTTTACCTGGATGATGGTCATTGACTGGCGCATGGGATTGGCGGTTCTGATTGCTCCGGTGCTGGCCATGATTCCTATGTTTTTCCTTATGAGGAATTATAACAGTCAGTACGCCGCTTATATGGAGGCAAATAACCATGTCAACAGTATTATTATTGAGTATGTGGAAGGCATCGAGGTTGTAAAGGCTTTTAATCAAAGCACAAGCTCCTATGAAAAATTTGTTAATGCTGTCCAGTCGTTCAAAGAGTTTACCCTGGCATGGTTTAAGAGCACATGGAAAACGATGAACCTGATGATGGCGATTATGCCACAACGCTACTGGGGGTTCTTCCTGTCGGCCTTCTGCTGGTACAGAATGGAAGTATTTCCCCCGCAGAGCTTGCAATGGGGATTATTCTTTCCCTCAGCATTGTTGGGCCGTTGATGAAAGCAACCACTTTCATTAACGAAGCAAAGTCTATGGAATATGCAGTAGAGGCGGCAAATGAACTTTTGAACCTGCCTGTGCTGCCGGATTCAGGGAAAATCGTATCCATACCCCGCAATGATATTGTGTTGGAGCATGTAACCTTTTCCTATGACGGCTCCGAGCAAAATGAAGTACTGCATGATGTGAACTTGGAATTGCCAGAGGGAAGTTTTACGGCACTTGTAGGACCGTCTGGCGGCGGTAAATCAACGATTGCCCGTCTGATTGCAAGGTTTTGGGACGTGACAGGCGGCAACATTACCATTGGGGGGAAGAATATCAAAGAGTTGTCTATACGCCAGCTTTCCGAACTGGTCAGTTTTGTGACGCAGGATAACTTCCTGTTTAATTGCTCCCTGAAAGAAAATATCCGTCTTGGAAATCCAAACGCCACAGATGAAGAAGTATATGCGGCGGCGAAAGCGGCTGCTGTGATGAATTTATTGTGCGTTTGGACAAAGGATATGATACCCCTGCCGGTGATGCCGGAAAGAGGCTGTCCGGCGGCGAAAAACAGCGAATTGCGATTGCGAGGGCGATCCTCAAAAATGCTCCGATTGTTATTTTGGATGAAGCGACAGCATTTACTGACCCGCAGAACGAAGATAAAATTCAGAAATCTATCATGGCGTTATCAAAGGGTAAAACTCTTCTTGTGATCGCCCACCGCCTTTCCACCATTCAGAACGCAGATCAGATTGTCGTGTTGAAAAAAGGCCGGATTGTGGATTGCGGAAAGCAGGAAGAATTGTTGAAGCGGTGTCCGCTTTATGCGGATATGTGGAAAGCCCACATCGGGGCGAAGAATTGGTCTGTGAGTGAAAAGAAGGAGGTGGCCGCTCATGTTTAAGTCTATGAAACGGATCATTAAATGGGCGGGGAAATATAAGGGACGCCTCTATCTTGGCTCTGTTTTTTCCTTTTTCAGCAGCCTGTCTACGGCGATCCCTACAATGGCTGCCGCTTATGCCCTTGATAAAGCAATCGCAGCTTATTGGGCAGGCAACACAATAGAATCCTCCCTGATCTGGCAGATGCTTTGGATTATTGTTGGCTCGATTGCGCTTAACTTTCTACTCTCTTATTTGCGGGCGGTGTTGCAGGAAAGCATTGGTTATGAAGTAGCCGCAGGGCAGCGAATCCATTTAGGCGATGTGCTGAAAAGGGTTCCTCTGGGATATTTTTCCAAAAACAGCGTGGGCGATATTCTGACAGGTGTTACCACGGAGCTATCCACACTCGAATTGCAGGGAATGAAGATGGTTGACATCATCATCAACGGATATGCAAAGTTTATTGCAATTCTCCTGTGTTTCCTTTTCCTGAGTCCAGCCGCAGCAGTGATTTCTGTTGTCGGCGTTGCCTTTTCCTCATTGGCCTTACATGGTATCAGCAGGCATAGTGAAAAGACCGCTGCTATCACGCACCAGGCCATGGAGATATGTCTGGCTCTGCGATTGAATATATCCGCGGGCTGTCCATCGTTAAATCGTTCGGACAGGAAGGGGCTTCTATCGAAAGTTTCCGCAAGGCAAATACGGATTTGAAAAATATTCATATCAAAGTAGAAAAAGCTATACGCCATTTAACTGCTTGCATCTGTTCTCCTTAAAACTGGCATCTATGGGGATTGTGTTTATCTGTGCATGGCAGACACTTAACGGGCAAATGAGTCTTGCTTATTTCCTGATGTTTGTTCTGTTTTCTTTCGTAATCTTTGGAAGTGTGGAAAACATTAACGACGCGGCTCACATGTTGGGTCTTATAGATTCCGCTATGAATAAGCTGGAAGCTCTGGAAAATGCAGAATATATCGACCAGAACGGAAAAGATATTACACCGACCTCGTATGACATTACTTTTCAGGATGTATCCTTTGGTTACGATAAACGGACTGTATTGCATGATGTGAATTTCACGATTCCGCAGAATACCACAACAGCGATTGTAGGTCCCTCCGGGAGCGGCAAGTCTACCCTGTGCAGCCTGATTGCACGCTTTTATGATGTTGACGCCGGAAAAATCACTTTAGGAGAAACAGATATTCGAGAATTTACCTGTGACAGCTTACTAAAAAATATCAGTATGGTGTTCCAGAATGTATATCTGTTCCGGGATACAATCCGTAACAATATCAAATTCGGCAGCCCGGACGCTTCGGAGGAACAGATGATTGCCGCTGCAAAAGAAGCGCGCTGCCATGACTTTATTATGGCCTTGCCAGATGGATATGATACCGTCATTGGGGAGGGCGGTTCTTCTCTTTCCGGCGGTGAAAAGCAGCGGATTTCGATTGCCCGAGCCATGCTGAAAGATGCGCCGATTGTTATTTTGGATGAGGCCACGGCCAGCATTGACCCAGAGAATGAGCATTTGATTCAAGAGGCGATTTCCGCACTGACACATGGTAAAACAATCATAACGATTGCCCATAGACTGGCGACGATTGAAAATGCGGATCAAATTCTTGTCATTGATGGTGGAACCGTCGTGCAGAAAGGAACCCATAAGGAATTGCTGGCTCAAAGGGGAACCTATCAGGAATTTATTAAGATTCGGGAACAGACTGAGGGCTGGAGGATTCAACAATAAGCATAAAGGAGGAACTGATGAAGATTCATGCGTCTGGGGAGGATTATCTGGAGGCTATCCTTGTTCTACAAAAGAAAATGGGCATGGTCCGCTCCATTGACCTTGCCCGGCACATGGGCTTTAGCAAACCGAGTATCAGCCATGCGGTAGGCGTTTTGAAAAATGGAGGTTTTCTGACCGTGGATGATGATGGGTTCCTTCATCTGACCGTCATAGGTCGGGAGATTGCCGAGAAAATCTATGAACGCCATTTGTTTTTTATGGAGCAGTTTATCGCTGCTGGCGTCGATCAGGAAACAGCGGAACAAGACGCCTGCCGGATTGAACACGCCATCAGTGATACATCTTTCCGAAAGCTGAAGGAGAAAGTACAAGGAACCGATTAGCGCACATCGGCTCCGCTCTGCATAATAAGTTATCTGCCCCGTCCGGGGAAAGAAAAAAACCGTTGACTGGGGCAGATAATTTCGTGCGCTATTTTAAGGTTTGAACTCAATCGGCGGTTTTGAAGGACAATTTCAGAGCCGCCGTTTCTTTGCGTTTACACAAACTAATGACGACTTGCAGGGACACGGTAGCCGCTTGGAGGTTAATTTGCCGTGTCTCTTTTGCTTTTTCAAAGCTCCCATGATCTACATCAATTAAAAAAAGCATTGCCCCTCCTCCGGGCAAGTATAGCATTGCATCGGCATTATCGTTCCATGTGATTCAGCATAATAATGACTGTTCTTGGTGCGCCAGTTTCCCATTGCGGGAATCTGCGTTTTTTGTTGCCTTTTTTTCGGAGATAATCCGGCTGTATACCGGTGTCGTTCCCCACCTCCATTCGATTCACTCGTCAATCACCCGTGAATCGAAATGGAGGTACATAATGAAGAAAATTAACCTTCGGGAACTTTATCCTGATGTTATACAACAGACTTTTTTGTAGATGTGACAGAGGAAGTAATGGAGACTATTCGAGCAGCTGAACGTGCGGAGACTGCGTATGAGCGAAAGATGTATCGTTATAAAGCACAGTATTCTCTGAATTGCGAGAATGGCATTGAAAATGCGGTGTTGTTGAAGCCGCCAGAGAAACAGGCAAAGAGGATTTATGCCCGATAATACTACCTGGGAATGACGGTAAATGCAAGCTGTGTCCGAGGCAGTATCCGCCGTGGCTTAAAGCAGCTCGGAAAATATTTTTGATAAAGTTTCATTTGATGAGCCTGTTTTTGTCAGTGTTAATAAGAAGGTTATACCGATTTGAAGTGCGCTTATTAAGAAAACGCCAGATCCAGGGGCGTATCACCTCTGCATCTGGCGTTTTCTTATAGATTTGTACTTGCCTGTTTATCCAATATACGGGAATATTAAAGTAGCTTCACACCTTTCGGGAAAACATTAGTAAGTTTGAAATTGCCGTTATGAGCTATGGCGACTTGTTGGACAATCAGCAATCCAAGCCCATGTCTTAAATCAAGTCGTTCATCTGTGCTTTCCATATAATGCGGTTTTTCTTCCAGCTCTTGCAGCTTTTCAGCAGGCAGACCCATTCCGTTATCCGTAACCGCCAAGATAAGATGGTTTTGCGATGCTGTAAGCGAAAGGCAGACTTCACAGCCCTGTGGGTTGTGTTTCATGCTGTTCTGGACAAGGTTGTTTACAGCCCGCGAAATCAATCTGGCATCACATTCCAACACAGCATTTTCGGCGTCAGGAGTAATCTCAATTCCGATGTTGTAGCTATCGGAAATTCCTGTATTCAACAGGTCTGCTACATAGGATCGCAGTAGTTTGGATAAGCGAACCATCTCTTTATGAAGCGGCTGCATCTCATATTCCAACTGCGATACTAAATTCAAATCCTGCACCAGCTCTTTGATTTTTACACTTTGCTTCCGTACTATTTCCGCCTGTTCACGGATGCTCTTGCTGGCAGCTTTACTTTCTGCAATACGGCCCGCATACCCCATAATCATGGAGAGAGGTGTGCGGATGTCATGGGAAACGCCGCTGATCCAGTTCGCCCGCGCTTCATTTTGTCTATTCAAAATGGAAGAAGCTTTGTTTACACTGCTTGCAATTTCCGATAGTTCTCCGCTGATATGAAGTGAAACTGGCTTTCCGTCTGCCAAAGTTTCCACAGCGGACACAATCGGTTCGGTATTGTGAATGATTCTGCGTTTGGAAAAGTAATAGGCTGAAAAGAGGCACAGCACATCCAAGCCAAGCATCCCCAGCACAAAGATGGGGAGTCGTTGAAGTGCTGCAATGGAATAGTAATTGCTGGTGAGTTTTGTGTAGCTGTCTGTGGGATAGCCCAGTACCAACAACCCATCATCGGTGTTCCAAATAAAAACCGGGTAATCCTCAATATACCCTTTTGAAAATAGTGCGACATCTTGAATTGTGTAATTTTTCGGCACATTGTCCGGCAAATCAACCGACCAATAACATTGACCATCTGTATTCAAGTAGATCGCCCAAATATGATTCTGTCGGAGCATTTGCATCGCATCATCCGATAATTGTTCCGGCGTAGCGGCGGTAGCAGTCATTTCCAACATGGATTGCGGGGATGAATCGCCATAATCCTCGGTCACAATCTTTTGAAAAGTCAGACCGAATACTACTGCATTAAGAAAAAGCAATATCAGAATAAAGGCAACGAACGACACAAGATATTTTGATATATAACTTCCGAATGATTTCATGACATCACTTCCTTGCTATCAGCTTATAGCCTAATCCTTTAATGGTTATCAGGGACACGGGTTTTGATGGATCGGTTTCAATCTTTTCCCGGACGCGCCGGACATGAGCATTGAGGCTGTTTTCGTAGCCAAAAGGATTATCCCCCCAGAGGCTTCACAAAGCGTATCTACGGTAACAATCTTTCCAGCATTACGGGCAAGCGTTTCAAGTAAAGTATGTTCTTTGGCTGTCAGGGAGATAATTTCGCTGCCCTTATGGACTTCGGCCCGGCTGAAATCAATCGTACATCCATCCAAAACAAGCAGCGGTGAATCCTCTTTGTAGGTCCGCCGCAGTACCGCATAGATACGCAGTAACAGTTCCTGCGGCATAAAGGGCTTAGAAATGTAGTCATCTGCACCAAGCCCCAATCCCGATAATTTGTCTGCTGCTTCGTCCCTTGCTGTTAAGAAAATGATCGGCACATTGGTAAAAGTGCGGAAATGCTGCATCAGAGAAAAGCCATCCCCGTCCGGCAGCATGACATCCAAAACAATTAAATCGGGAGTTTCCTCTTTTGCGGTCAAAATAGCTTCTTTGACCGTCATTGCGGTAAGGACAGTTTCAAATCCTGCATCTTTCAATATATCTGAAACCATTTTCAATAGTTCCTGTTCATCATCTACCAACAGGAGCCTTTTAGTATGTAAAAAGGAATTATCCATAGCAGTTTCTCCAATCTGATTTTATTTGTTTCTATTATATCATGGGCTGTCCATTCTGCGTTCTTGTTCCTTGAAAAGTAAGGTAAAAGTAAGGACGGGAGAATGTAGATGTCAGGTTGAAGTTGTACCATAGAAGCATCGAAAGGAGATGTTTCTATGGACTATATCATTACAACGGAACATTTGACCAAGAAATATAAGAAATTCACTTCGGTCAATCATGTTTCGCTTCATATTCGCAAGGGCAGCATTTATGGTTTTCTTGGCCCGAACGGGGCAGGCAAATCCACTACCATGAAAATGCTGTTGGGGTTGACCGCTCCCACAAAAGGCAGCTTTACCATTGATGGGAAACAGTTTCCGCAGGATCGGATTGCCATTCTCAAAGAGATCGGCTCTTTCATCGAAGCGCCGTCTTTCTACGCAAATCTCACCGGGCGGGAAAATCTTGACATTATCCGCCGTATTTTGGGACTGCCGAAAGCTGATGTGGAAGATGCTCTGGAACTGGTAGGGCTGACCGAGTTTGGCGACCGGCTGGCAAAACAGTATTCGCTGGGAATGAAGCAACGCTTGGGCCTTGCCGGGGCACTCTTGGGGCGTCCGCCGATTCTGATTCTGGACGAACCCACAAACGGTCTTGACCCGTCTGGTATCCACGAAATCCGCAATCTGGTAAAATCCTTGCCCAGCCTTTACGACTGCACGGTGCTGATCTCGTCCCATATGCTGTCTGAAATCGAATTGATTGCAGATGACATTGGGATTCTCAACCACGGGCGGCTGCTGTTTGAGGGAAGCATGAATGATCTGCGTCAATACGCCCTGCAATCCGGCTTCGCTGCGGACAATCTGGAAGATGTGTTCCTTTCTATGGTTGAGAAAGATAACATGGACAGAAAGCAGAGGGCAAAATTATGAAAACGCTGGCAATCGAACTTCGGAAAGAAAAGCGAACCGGCGTGATTCCCGTGCTGCTGGCCGTTGGTGTCTTGGGATCCGCCTACGCATTTGTCAATTTCATTGTGCGGAAAGACACACTTCTGAATCTGCCGCTGGCCCCGATGGATGTCTTGTTGACCCAGCTCTACGGCATGATTATGGTGCTGAATCTGTTCGGTATCGTGGTTGCTACCTGCATGATCTACAACATGGAATTTAAAGGAAGTGCCGTAAAGAAGATGTATATGCTTCCCGTCAGCGTCCCGGCCATGTATCTGTGTAAATTTCTGATTCTGACGGTCATATTTTTGGTTGCTATCGTGCTGCAAAACCTGGCACTTGCACAGATCGGAATGACGGACTTGCCGGACGGAGCGTTTGAGATGGGTACGCTGGTACGCTTTGCCGGATACTCTTTTCTCACATCCATGCCGGTACTGTCGTTTATGCTGCTGATTTCCTCGCGCTTTGAAAATATGTGGGTGCCGCTTGGAATTGGTGTTGCCGGTTTTCTGAGTGGTATGGCCCTTGCAAATTCGGGGCTGACGCTTTTGCTGGTGCATCCTTTTGTGATTATTCTGAAACCAGCAGTAGCCATGAGCGCCCAGCCTGATTCGACGGTTGCCTTATCGCTTTGGTGGAAACACTGTTGTTCCTTGCTGTGGGCTTGTGGCTGGCGAAGTACAGACGCTACGAGTAAGGAGGGATAATAAGAAATGAGTTTTTTGGATTTACTCAAAATCGAGTTTATGAAAGTAAAACGCTCCAAAATCGCACCCCTGATTTTCATTGCACCTTTATTGGTGGTGGTTTCCGGGGTTGCGAGTTTGAGCAACTACTTTACACCGGAATACACCAATGCGTGGCCTGCCATGTTTATTCAAAGTGCGCTTGTTTACGCCTACTATCTGCTTCCATTCAGCATGATCGTGGTTTGCGTGATGATCGCAGGACGAGAAACAGGAAATAACGGGATTCTGAAAATGCTGGCGCTGCCGGTCAGCCGCTGCGCATTATCCATTGCCAAATTCTGTGTGCTTACCTTTTATCTGTTTATGGAGATGGTGGTGTTTCTTGTCGTATTTGTAATCGCTGGGTTGATTGCGACACAGACAATGGGAGTAACAGAAACCCTGCCAATCCTATATCTTCTGAAATGGTGCTTGGGGCTGTTTCTGACTATGCTGCCGTGCATTGCGGCTATGTGGGTCATCACTGTGTTGTTTGAAAAGCCGCTTCTTTCTGTGGGATTAAATCTGCTGCTTGTGATTCCCGGTGTATTGGTTGCGAATACGCCGCTGTGGATCGCTTACCCGTACTGTTACAGCGGTTATCTCGTTTCCTGCTCTCTCCATGACTTTACAGCAGAAACTTCCGACGCCGCTTTTTCGGTATTTCCGTTCCTGCCGTGCGCGATTGTAGTGTTTGACCTGTTTTTCGCGCTGGCTGTCACCCAATTTGGGAAAAAAGAAATGAGGTAAAACTATGGAAAAGAAAAAACTTCAATCAGTTAGTATCGCTGCGCTCATTGTGAGCATACTACCGCTGGCGGCTCTTGTCCCATCGCTTCTGCACCTTTCGCTGTCGGACGGAGTCCGAACCGCTTGGGCCGGAGCCAATATCGTTTTTGTTCTGCTGGGCCTGATTCTTTCGGTGGTATGTGTGCGGAGCAGGGAAAGCCGCAGCGTTATCAATATCGTATCTACGGCAATCAGCGCGTTTTGGGCGTTGCTGATGGTGGGAATTGTTGCGCTTGCCATGTTCCTTACTTTCGTTCAGTGAGGAAACGGTTATGCGTAGAGTTGGGAAATTTATTGGATGCTGCCTGATCGCGGTTTCTTTGCTGGTTTGTACTGCCTGCTCCGTCTCGATAGGTTAGAGCAAAAAGCCAAACTGTACTATGGTAACTATTGCTGCAAAACGGATTTTGATTTAATCCAAAAATTAAAGCCATAGTCAGTAACTAACTACAGACCCCATCTGCCGGACGACGGCAAAAGAAAAAAGCTGTCGTAGAGCAGACAATTTGACACGCCCTTTCTTTGCGTTTACACAAACCAATGATGAATTTTCCGGAAATATTGTAGCTAATAGTGATTTAAACTGTTGTATTTGTTTAAAAATCAAAAAAATTTCTAATGAATCTTCTGCATCTATCCACATTTGCAAATTTTCATCAAGATATAATCTTGCATATTCCAGTGGTTCATCAATAGCAAGTGCATCTAATACACAGTCTGATCCAGGCGTGATTTTTAAGTCCTTCTCAGCTTCCCAACAATCAATGCGGAGCATATAACCAGTAAACATCAATGCTGTTTCTGTGTGGATTGCATTCTGCAAATATCGTTCTCATCGTATAGCATCTCCTTATCATTCAATCAATCATCAGTTACAAAAATTAGAAGCATTTCAATCAGTTCACCATGTCACTTTCATTTTGTGTTATAATGTGTTATCAGATTTTTTTGCTTGTATTTGCCTTATCAGAGTTTGTAAACACTGGTGGGACGATATAACACAAGGGAAACAATAAGGGAAAGCTCACCTGCGACAAATTCAGTGTTTTCAATGGTTTACAGTGAATTTGATAACAAAATATAACAGTTATTAAATCTCTTAAAACAGGTGAAATCTCAATCGAAATTGACCGAGCACATTGGGCGAGAGATACTTCTTGTTTGAATGTTGGAATGATTATAGGTATTTGTTTTCGGTATGAAAATACCGTTTATTTATTCCAGACATAAGATGTCCGGTTGAAAATTAACGGATTCTCGTTTTATGTCGTGGTAATTTTGGTGCATATTGGTAAGCTGTAAGTGGAAGAGAGGTAGAGATATGGATACAAAAAAGATTGGAGCTTTTTTTAAAGCAATGTCGTAAAGAAAAGAATCTTACGCAAGAACAGCTTGCCGAGAAGTTTGGGGTATCTGCAAGAACAGTTTCCAGATGGGAAACAGGAATAAATATGCCAGATCTCAGTGTACTTGTTCAACTTGCTGAATATTACGATGTTGAGATGAGAGAGCTCCTGGATGGAGAAAGGAGCCAGACTATGAATAAAGATATGAAAGAAACACTGGACAAAGTTGCGGTGTATGAAGAATGGGTGAAACAAAAAGCATTAAAGGCTGGAAATCTTGCATTTGCATCAATGTTTGTGATTGGTGTGTTAGCGATTATTATTCAGATGCTATTAATGGTGGATACTCGTTTGGTTTTGGGAGAGATAGTAACTGTCTTAGTAGGAGGAATCCTATATGTAGCTATTATGGTGTATAATGGAATATGGGATAAATGCCTGCCAAAAAGTGCTGCTATATGGCGAAATTTTCTCACCAGTGTAATATGTGCAGGAATTTTTACAGTCATCTATGGTATATGTTTATTTAGAATGGGAGCTACAGAAACACAGATAACACGATTGGCATTGGGATTTCTGATAGGTATTACTATTGTGTCATTTATTATTCTTAGGACCTTAGCATTTATTAATCGAAAAAGAAATCAGAATTCACCAAATGTTCAGGAGAGAAAAGAAACTTCCCAATCTAAGACAGAATGGACAAAGATTTATAATGCACAGAATATAGTAGAGACAGAACAGCTCGTAGAAATGTTAAAGCAAAGTGGAATAGAAGCTTTTTCCCAGGAAGCAGGTGCGAATGTTGCAATGCATGGAGCACCTGGATTTGGAATATATGGTGTGGATATATTCGTGAAAACCGATGATGCAAAGAAGGCAGTACAGCTGATCAAGGAGATTAATAACCAAGAGAATGAAGAAATTTTTTGACATTGTCACATATGCGTGCTAATATGATTATAGAAAAAGTGTGCTGCCGATAGACGGTTAGTCCACATACTTAATTGATTGAAAATAACCGTTCAGTTTGCGAGGCTGGGGCGGTTATTTTTGTGTCTTGTTATTAACTTTGCCGAATACCTTTGAGTAACGAGGGAGTGAGATATATGGAGCAATTATTGATTGTTGAAGATGATATTGGTTTGAATCAAGGTTTATGCAAAGCACTGAAAGTAGATGATCGGAAGATCATTTCCTGCCAAGACCTGAAAACGGCGAAGGAGCAGCTGCTTTGCGGCGGTGTATCCCTGATCCTGTTGGATATCAATCTGCCGGATGGCAGTGGGCTTGAATTGCTACGGGATGTCAAGGAAACCACACCCGGGATTCCTGTTATTCTGCTGACTGCCAATGATACCGATCTGGACATCGTGGACGGACTGGAGAGGGGCGCTGATGATTACATTACCAAGCCTTTTTCTCTTTCGGTTTTGCGGGCAAGAGTGAATACCCAACTGCGAAAGCAAACGTCAAGCCATAAAAATGCACCGATCCATATGGATCTATTTCACTTTGACTTTGAAGCAATGACCTTTTATGTGGGAGATTCAAAAGTGGAATTGAGTAAAACAGAACAAAAATTACTGCGTCTGCTTGTTGAAAATCGTGGTCGAACCATGACCCGTGGAGACCTTGTAGACAGGATCTGGACAGATGGTGCTGAATATGTGGATGAAAATGCTTTGTCTGTTACGATCAAGCGTCTGAGGGATAAGCTTGGGGCACAGAAATACATTAAAACCGTCTATGGAATCGGTTATAGCTGGGTGACAAAAGATGAATAAAAGCGGCATCGTGATCATACTGCTGTGTTTTCTGGCGGCGGTAGCTGTTGTATTATGGGAGCGGAGAAAGGTCAGAAAAACGATGGAAGAAATCGAAAGGATGCTGGACGTTGCCATGACCGGTTCTTTTTCTGAAATCACTTTTGATGAAAGCCAGCTGTCTGCTTTGGAAACAAAGTTTGCACACTATCTTTCTGCCGCAGAAGCATCTTCTCGAAATATGGCACAGGAAAAAGACAAAATCAAATCCTTGATTGCGGACATTTCCCACCAGACGAAAACGCCGATTGCAAACCTGCTGTTATACAGCGAGCTTTTGATGGAGGAAACTCTGCCTGCATCGGCAAAGGAAAACGTGGAAGCACTGTACAAACAATCGGAAAAGCTACGATTTCTGATTGATTCTCTCGTAAAACTTTCCAGACTGGAAAATGGGATCATTTCACTTTCCCCTCAGCAAGCATCACTTCAGCCGCTGCTTGAAAGCGTAGTAGAACAATATGCCGCCAAGGCTTCTGGAAAAGGATTATCCATATATCTGTACGATACAGATATTTCCGCTACATTTGACTTCAAATGGACAGCGGAAGCACTGGCTAATATTGTAGACAATGCCATCAAATATACGGAGCATGGAACAATCACGATTTCTACCGTAAGTTACGAAATGTTTACAAGGATCAATATATCGGATACCGGTTCAGGTATCCCGGAAAACGAGCAGGCAAAGATATTTTCCCGTTTTTATCGTTCAAATGCTGTTCAGGAACAAGAAGGGGTTGCATCGGCTTATACCTTGCCCGACAGATTATATCCGGTGAGAGCGGTTATATCAAGGTTGCTTCCGTTCCGGGAAAAGGAAGTACGTTTTCCATATTTCTGCCGAAATAACAACAATTCTATCAAAACTGTTAGATTTCATTTTCTGCCGGAAAGAATGTGGAAAGAATCCTATGCGATAATCTGTATGTATCAAAGGATCATTTCCTTTCATACATACAGATTTTTTCATGGAGGTACTCGTTTATGGAGGTTTTACAGGCAAAAGACCTGAAAAAGATTTATGGCTCCGGTAATAACGCAGTTCATGCGTTGGATGGAGTTGATTTAAGTGTGAAGAAGGGAGAGTTTGTTGCAATTGTCGGCACATCCGGATCCGTGGTCATGTTAAAATAAGACTAAGTTAGCAGATTCCTTATAAAATAAGGGCTCACGCCAATTTAGTCTTTTTTCTATTATACCATAAAGGGTAGAAAATTCATAGACCGGGAATGAATTTCTCATAGTAGAAATGAGAAGGCAGGGGCTCTTAAAGATAGAAACCTATTGCTACTGGTCCTGTCAAAATTATATCCATTCTCACAGGCGGTCAAGTTTGTGAAAAACCATTCGGTTACAATATATTGAAAAAAATATGTTAAGGACTAGGTTAGTTAAAAGATTCTGTTAGCTGGCTTAGTCCTTTTTTTCTTGGGAGGACAGAGCAATGATAAAGGTGATTATGATTGTTGGAATAATTTTTTTCCTCGTTTCGTTGTATGCGTGTCTGGTGGCAGGCAAAAGAGCAGATGAAGAAATAAGTGCTTTATTTGAAAAAGAAAAGAAGCAGGGGAGTGAGGAATAAACGTATGAATGGAGGTATTTATAGCACTGGAAATGAAATTGTAGATGAAAATGCAAAACTGAATATATCTGGAAATATCATTCCGCAGGTGTGGTATCGGACAATCATCAGAGAAAGTGGAAAGCCAAATCTAACAGCTATTATTATACTGGCAGATATTGTGTACTGGTATAAGCCTACAGAAATCAGAGATGAAGGAACCGGACAGGTCATTGGGGTAAGAAAGAAATTTAAGTCAGACCTTCTTCAGAGAAGTTACCAGCAGATCAGCGAACAGTTTGGGATTTCCAAAAAAGAAGCGACAAATGCAGTGATATTTTTAGAGAAGCTGGGTGTGGTAAAACGGGTATTTAGAACCATTTCCATGAATGGGATTGTTGTAAATAATGTTCTGTATCTGGAATTGATCGTAGACCGGTTAAAAGAATTGACTTATCCAGAAGAAACAGGAGCAGATCCGGTTTCCTTTGAAAAAAGAAGAGAGAAATCCAAAGCAGAGAAAATCAGTTCCCATACAGCCATAGAGGAAGAGATACATTTTGTAGAAGAGAGGCTGTCCCTTTCCAAAGGAAGAGGGTGTCACCATTCAAAGAGGGAGCATACCCCGACAGGGAAACAGAGCCCTGGATACCCAAAGAGGTACCTCAGACTGATAGCGGGCAGACAAATACAGAGATTACTACAAAGACTACAGCAGAAAGTACCCAAAAGAATACAACAGAAATAGGGAATGGGTATAGAGATAATCCTATCTTATCCTATCAGGCAGCAGAAGAACAGTTCAAAGATCAGATTGATTATGATGCGATATGGATAGACAGACCTTTTGACAGAAAACTGCTCAATGAGATTGTAGGGCTTTCAGTAGATGTTTTGACGTCCAATGCAAAGACCATAAGGGTAAATCAGGAAGAACGACCTCTTGGCATTGTACAGGGAATGTATAAAAAGCTGGATAAGTTTACCGTAGAGTATGTGATAGACTCAATTAAGCAGTGTACAAGGAAAGCCAATAATATCCGGGCAGTGCTGCTTACCGCTTTATACAATGCCACATTGACAGCAAACAGCTATATATCCAATCTGTTTGCTTATCAGGAAGCTATCCCTCAGACGTAAGGAGCGTGATAGAAAGTAACAAAATTAAGAAAATTCAGGACAGCTCATGGATATACACAGATAGAACTTGCGGCTGTCTTGGGTATCAGTCTTCGGACGTATCAGAGGATTGAATACGGACAGCAAAAGCCCAATGTCTATGTAGTTGTCCGACTTCAGCGGTTATTTCAAAAAGATATTAGTGAGATTATGGAGGAATATACAGAATGAGGGAAGAAAGGTTTCGTATTCAGTGCCCCAAACATTTTCTGGTTGGAGATTCAGGGCGTTTTGAAAAATCTCCACAGGGTAAGGATTCGGATTTTGTAGTAGATTATGCTCCACCGGAAATGTTTGAAGCCGGGATTGTCTTACAGGAGATGGGGACGGAGGGAGATACCTATTGCACAATGTATGTCTATTTTGCACCAGAGGAACACCTTCCGGTTTATATGGACAGCATGAAATACGACCTACAAAAAGTATCCATTCGGAAAATTTTTGTTGATACCGAGGAATACCTCATAAAAGTAAATGAGAAGACAAAAAAGTTTTATGCGGGTGAGGACGGTTGTTGGGGTTCCTATACGGAACTTTACCGGAAAGAGAATGGGGAACGTCTGACTGATGCAGTGATTGTTTTTCTGTGTATGCCAGATGAAATGAAGTTTCAGGAAATGGAAGCTGTGATGGGGGAACTGTTTGAAAAGTAGGAAGAGTTGGAATAAAAGCATAGCAAAGCCACAGGAACTATGCAGATCGGAAGGGAGCTGAAATCCTGTTCTTAATTTCGGGATTTAGATTAAATCGAATGGAA
>ENA-OQLB01000435-OQLB01000435.1-human-gut-metagenome-genome-assembly--contig:-NODE-435-length-24171-cov-4.241848_pt1 | contig 24171 bp, 29 predicted proteins | sample MGYA00242656_ERZ504813 | MGnify/ENA primary metagenome ERZ504813 (study PRJEB26092, sample SAMD00036388) | human gut metagenome | host: Homo sapiens | study: EMG produced TPA metagenomics assembly of... | reverse complement strand
TACTGTTTCATGATAAATATGTTTTTAGTTGTTATATTCGCAACCGCAAAAATAAAAGAAATAAATTTAAAAAACGACAGTTCCCGTTACTTTTTCTATTACAAAAATGATAAATAACTATTTAGAAAGGCAAATTAAGGAAAATTTCCTTATCAACCAACTTCGGAGCAGGAAATTGCAATAAAATCTTTGTCGGAGTTCTTGCTGTCATCCTGTAACGAGGCGGTTTTTCTGCTTCGTGGTTATGCCGGAACGGGGAAAACGTCATTAGTCGGCGCTTTGGTCAGGACATTGGACCAGTTGCAACAAAAGTCAATATTGCTGGCTCCGACGGGACGGGCGGCGAAAGTTTTTTCTGCTTATGCGGGGCATCCGGCGTTTACAATTCATAAAAAAATTTATAGACAGCAATCATTCTCTAATGAAACAAGTAATTTCTCGGTGAACGATAATTTGACAACTCATACTTTGTATATCGTGGATGAGGCATCCATGATTTCCAATGACGGGTTGGCGGGTTCGTCATTCGGTACGGGACGTTTGTTGGATGATTTGGTGCAGTTTGTCTATTCCGGCGTGGGATGTCGTCTTCTGTTGATGGGCGATACGGCACAGCTTCCGCCGGTGGGTGAGGAGCAAAGTCCGGCTCTTTTTGCTGATGCCCTGAAAGGATATGGGCTGGAAGTACAGGAGGTGGATTTGACACAGGTGGTCCGTCAGGAACGGCAATCGGGTATTCTGTGGAACGCCACCCGTTTGAGGCAGCTCATAGCCGAAGATGAATGCGGGGCGTTGCCGAGGATAAAAGTAACGGGATTTGCGGATATTAAAGTATTGCCGGGGAATGAATTGATAGATGCGCTTGAAGCATGTTACGATCATGACGGGTTGGATGAAACGATTGTGGTGTGCCGCTCCAACAAGCGGACAAATATTTATAATAATGGTATTCGAGCCAGATTCTTTGGAGGGAGGACGAACTGAATACGGGAGACTTGCTGATGGTTGCGAAAAATAATTATTTTGGACGGAACAGCTTCAAGCGGACATGTTGCGTAATGGAGAGAGGAAAGAAGTGGTGGCACAAATTCCCGACTTCATAGCCAATGGAGAAACTGCCGTAGTACGTCGTGTACGCCGTACGCGTGAACTATATGGTTTTCGCTTTGCGGATGTAACGCTGGCTTTTCCTGATTATAATGATCTTGAGTTGGAGGTGAATCTTCTGTTGGATACTTTGCACAGCGATGCGCCTGCTTTACCCAAAGCAGATAATGACCGCCTTTTTTATACTGTCCTCGAAGATTACGCCGATATTACGATGAAGCGCGAAAGAATGAAGAAGATGAAAGCCGATCCTTATTACAATGCTTTACAGGTGAAGTATGCCTATGCCGTAACTTGCCATAAGGCGCAGGGGGGACAGTGGAAGAATGTCTTTCTTGACCAGGGGTATATGACGGACGAATATCTGACACCGGATTATTTCCGTTGGCTGTACACTGCTTTTACGCGTGCTACGGGTACGTTGTATCTGGTAAATTATCCGACTGAACAAATTATTTAAACACTTGATGCAGTATTTGCCTCACTGTAAGCATTTTCTAAATATGAAACAGCTAAAATCAAAGACAATGCACTCTCTCCTGTCGCATTGCCCGAAGGCTGCAAAGTATATCAGGCAGAACAGTGGATGTATACACGATGATATGATTTTTGTCAAGAGTAGATTTATGAAAGTTTAATGTACGGGAGGCTTCGGCTTCCCGTTTTTGCTTTCCAAACAGATGGTCTGTTTGAGCAGAACACATCATCTGTTTGCCTTAAATGCATCATGTGTTAACTCTGAATACATCATCCGTAATCTTGCACTTTAGCATCCTAAACCTCAATGCTAATTACCAAAACCTTAGGGGCTTTCATCGCAAATTCCAGATATTTAGCCTGCTAAGGTGAGGCATTTGGGGAGCAAACATGCGTCGTTTGCCCTGCAAACGCACGTCATTTCAAATAGGGAAGAGTTATGGGAAAATAAAAACGGAGAAGCAATGCCTCTCCGTTCATTCTAATTTAAAATTGAAGTATCTAAAAATTGACGATACAAATATACAACATCCCGGAGGCGATGTCAAGTGTTCGGGCAATTATTTTGCAGGTCTTCTAAAGAGAATCTTTTGCGATCTGTTTGGATAATCTGCATATTTTCTGGCAGTCTATTTAAAGTTGTCATGTTTGTGTCTGAGCAAAGGCTTTAATTCTTCTATAATAAAGGAGGTGTATTTATCTACCCCTTGACGATTCATGTGATAATAAGTATCATACGCATATTCGTCACTTAATACGTGCACCTTCGGTGTTACTAAAAAAGGGCATCCTTCCTTTTGGAGAAACTCTTCAACCTCCGACATCTTTTTCTTATTTTCATGATAACCTTTTTCTACATAGATGGGTGGAATGACATATACAGAGCACGTCTTTTGAAGAGTCTTAATCTTACTGGTGAAATATTTACCAAACTGTTCATCCAGTCTTTCGTTGATAGGTTGGGCATTACCGGTTCCGGGGCTTTCTAACGTCCAATGTTGTGTCTCGTCTCCGTATTCATTAAATCCTGAAACACTGTAATCTTTGGGACTTCTGATTTTGGGCATTAAAGAACATTCTTTTGCTAATTGTGGAATTCCGGCTATTAGAATTGTCCATTGCCTTATATCCAGTAGGTTAATTTTTTCCCAATGTGTAACTGCCATAAGGGGCGTGAGGGTTACGGATTCTCCATAAGCTATTGTATAGAAGTGTTCGTATTCCGGAGCGAATACAATAATGTCACCTTTTCTTGCATAGGTGGATATGTCATCAATCATATATTTCAGTCCGATGCCGGCATGAAGTCCATAGTTAATCACATTGATATTTAGCGAGTTTTTTATTCGTTGACTGTCTAACCCGAAAGCTAAATTGCTGCCTCCGACAAAGATGATTCGGGGAGAAGGCGTGTCTTCCAGCAGTTGGCATTTCTTGTTATAGGCTTGTAAATACCCGTCTTGTTCCATAGGAAGCATTGTTATTGCCAGTATTAAGGTGATAAGGATTCCTGCTATTAGGAGGATATTGTTTATAAATTTTTTCATAACCTTAGAATTGAAAATAAATGAATTCCGCTTGTGTACCTGCAAAAACTAAAGTGAAGAGCGCTAATAAAATATATATTCCCCAGCGTATACCGCGATATTTAAGTATACCGGTTCCTTCGATTTGCAGCGCATGTTGTTTATCCCGTTGCAGCCATTCCACCATCAAGAGTACAAAAGTATAGAGTAATGCTTTTTTGCCGTATTGCAAATGTAAGTCCAGCAAACTTGGTGAACACATTCTGCTAAGATAGTCCCATGCTTGCCTGATGTTTTCTGCCCGGAAAATAATCCAGCCAATCAGTACAAGCAGGAAGGTGAAAAGTATTTGGACGAATTCTTTCATGGAAGGTAATAATCGCCCCGCCGCTACATTATTTGTGTGTTTTCTGTTCTTTCCCAAAAGCATCAGTGGAAAGAACAGTAGCGCATGATAAACGCCCCACATAATGAATGTCCAGTTTGCCCCGTGCCACAAACCACTGACGAGAAAGATAATCAGCGTATTCCTCATGACCTTCCAACGTGCGCATCGGCTGCGCCGAGAGGTATGTAAATGTAGTCGCGAAACCATGTGGTCAGCGATATATGCCAACGGCGCCAGAACTCGGCAATGTCGCGTGAGAAATAAGGAAAGCTGAAGTTACGCATCAGGTTGATACCGAACAGGCGCGCCGTACCGATAGCGATGTCCGAGTAACCGGAAAAGTCTCCATAAATCTGAAGTGTGAAGAGGAAGCCGCCCATTAATAGCGTAAAGCCGGACTGGTCGGTATAGTTCCCCCAGATTAAGTTAACAGCGGTAGCGCAGTTGTCCGCCACGAGCATTTTCTTGAAGAATCCCCAAAGTATCTGTCGGCAACCATCCACGGCTTGCGCATAGTTGAAAGTATGCGACTTGTAGAACTGTGGCAACAGTTGGTGGCGCGTTCTATTGGCCCTGCTACCAACTGTGGAAAGAAGCTGATGTAGGCAAAAAAGGCAATGATATCTTTGCAAACCGGTAATTTCTTTTGGTAAACGTCAATACTGTAGCTCAATGCCTGAAAGGTATAGAAACTGATACCTACGGGCAAGAGGATATCAAGTGTTACCCAGTCTATCTGCCAACCTATGTTACCGAACAGGGCGGCGAAGTTTTCCGCAAAGAAGTTATAGTATTTGAATACGCCGAGAATGGAAAGATTTAGTACGATGTTGATAGCGCTAAGGGCTTTCTGCCGCTTCTGTTGTCCTTCGTACCGGGCAATGAGTCGTCCGCTGACATAACTGAATAGCGTGGTGAGGGCGATAAGTATCAGGAAGCGCCAGTCCCACCAACCATAGAACACATAACTGGCAACGACCAAAAAAAAGGTTTTGCCACTTCAACCGTTTAAATACAAACCAATAGAGCAGGAAGACTATCGGCAAGAAAAGCAGGAACTCAAAAGAATTGAATAACATGATTCTTAATATGCCTATAAGTCTTCAAAGTGGGCGGTGCTGATTAATATGAGAAGAGCGTGAGACTTGTTCTACTCATCAAGTATCAGGTATCTGGAAAAACCTAGCAAGAATGAGTGAAGAAACAATATTCCCACGCTGTAGTATGATGAACAAGATACAGTATGGACTGTTCTCGTACATATACAAACAGAATGAGCGTTACATTGTCTTCATCCCTTGCCTTGAAATTTTCCAGATTTCGATACTTAGGATAAAGCAGAAAACGCTTTCTACTGTCCGGCAATTTCTCCTGTCGGACGCTGCAAAGTTACGCTTTCTTTTTACAATATAACGCTCAGTGAGAATATTATTCCTGCAAGAATATTAAAATATTTCTCTTTAGGCTGATAAAAATGTTTTAATACTGATGCCGTTTCATTAAAAGTGGGGATGCTATTAAAAAAACTCCGCTTTTAACTTTTCAGCTAAAAGCGGAGTCTTTTATTTATGATATAAGTTTTAAAGTCCTGCCAATTCTATTACTTTATCTACCGCTGCACTCAACCCGTCAGGATTTTTACCGCCGGCAGTTGCGAAATGCGGCTGGCCGCCGCCGCCACCTTGAATCAGCTTGGCGGCTTCTTTCACAAGATTGCCTGCTTTTAGACCGCCGGCTACAAGGTTGTCACTTAGCATTACTGTCAGCATCGGTTTTCCTTCGAATACTGTTCCTGCAACGAAGAAGAGGTTTTCTGTGATTTCTCCGCGGAGCTGGAAAGCGATATTCTTGATTGCGTCGGCGGGTATCATGGCTGCACAGAACTTGATAACTTTCACACCGTTTATTTCCTGAATATTTTGCAGAAGTTTTTCCTTCAGTTGCGCTTCTTTCTCTTTCATGAAGTCTTCCACCTGTTTCTTCAAACCGGCATTTTCTTCGATATACTTGCGGATTGCACCGGACAAGTCGGGAGCATTGTTGAAGAGTGCTTTCAAATCGCGCATTGTATCCTGGAATGTATCAAGCATTTCTTCTACGCGGGCTCCGGTATAGGCTTCGATACGGCGGACACCGGCGGCAACGGAACTTTCGGATACAATTTTCATCATCCGATGTTTCCGGTAGCGGCTACGTGTGTGCCACCGCAGAATTCAATGGAGGAACCGAACTGGATAACACGTACGTGGTCACCATACTTCTCGCCGAACAACGCAATAGCTCCCAATTCTTTAGCTTCTTCAATAGGTATATTGCGATATTCTTTCAAAGGAATATTGGCGCGTATCTTGGCATTTACAATGTGTTCTACCTGACGAATCTCCTCATCTGTTACTTTCTGGAAATGAGAGAAGTCGAAACGCAGAGAGTCCGAATTCACTAAAGAGCCTTTCTGTTCAACATGGTCGCCCAACACTTCGCGTAATGCAGCGTCCAACAAGTGGGTGGCAGAATGGTTGGCGGCGCAAGCGGCACGCTTGTCGGTATCCACGCAAGCCATCATCGGAGCTTCCAGATGTTCGGGCAGCTTCTTGGTGATATGGATAGGAAGGTTGTTCTCCTTTTTTGTATCAATAACTTCAATCGTTTCAAATTCGTTCACCAGCACGCCGGTATCGCCTACCTGACCGCCGCTTTCGGCATAGAACGGAGTCTTGTCCAGTACAATCTGGTACAATGTTTGGTTTTTCTGCTTAATCTGCCGGTAACGCAGGATGGATGTTTCGTATTCCGTATAGTCATAGCCTACGAATTCGGTTGTGCCTTCTTGCAGCGTAATCCAGTCGCCGGTTTCAACAGCGGCGGCGTTGCGTGCGCGCTGTTTTTGCTGTTGCATTTCTGCGTCAAACTCTTTGATGTCGGCCGTCATGCCGTTTTCGCGGAGAATCAGTCCGTAAGGTCGAGTGGAAAGCCAAAAGTATCATAAAGCGTAAAGGCGTCCTTGCCGCTGATTTCGGTCTTTCCGGCTGCTTTGGCATCTGCCATGGTCTTATCCAACAAACGAATACCGGTCTCCAAAGTGCGGAGGAAGGAATCTTCTTCTTCCTTGATGACTTTGGCTATCAACTCTTTCTGTACATTCAGTTCGGGATACGCACCGCCCATATTCTCAATCAGTACAGGTAATAATTTGTACATGAATGCCTGCTTCTGTCCGAGGAACGTATAGCCGTAGCGTACTGCACGACGAAGAATACGTCGTATTACGTAACCTGCCTTGGCATTACTTGGCAATTGGCCGTCTGTGATAGAGAAAGCGATTGTACGGATGTGGTCGGCAATCACACGCATGGCAATGTCCTGTTGCTCGTTTACACCGTATGTAGTTCCTGCCATATCTCCGATAGCCTTCAATATAGGCTGGAAGACATCGGTATCATAGTTGGAGGTTTTGCCTTGCAGAGTGCGCACCAGACGTTCAAAGCCCATACCCGTATCAATTACTTTGGCGGGAAGCCCTTCGAGGCTGCCGTCTGCCTTGCGGTTGAACTGCATGAATACGAGGTTCCAGATTTCGATAACCTGCGGGTGGTCTTTGTTTACGAGTTGCGAACCGGGAACTTTGGCTTTTTCTTCTTCCGAACGTGAATCCACATGAATTTCGGAGCAGGGGCCACAAGGACCTGTATCGCCCATTTCCCAGAAGTTGTCGTGTTTGTTTCCGTTGAGGATATGGTCTTTCGGCAGGAACTGTTCCCAGTAGGAGGCTGCTTCATTGTCACGTTCCAAGCCTTCTTCGGGACTACCTTCGAAGACGGTGGCATAGAGATCTTTCGGATCCAGCTTCAATACGTCTACCAGATATTCCCATGCCCAAGAGATAGCTTCTTTCTTGAAGTAATCACCGAACGACCAGTTGCCCAGCATCTCGAACATTGTGTGGTGATAGGTATCATGGCCTACTTCTTCCAAGTCATTATGTTTTCCGCTGACGCGAAGACACTTCTGTGAATCCGCTACTCTTTTATATTTCGCCGGGTGGTTACCCAAAATAATATCTTTAAACTGGTTCATACCCGCGTTGGTAAACATCAGCGTGGGGTCATCTTTAATCACCATGGGAGCCGAAGGCACAATCTGGTGACCTTTACTTTCGAAAAAACTCTTGAACGAGTCTCTGATTTCATTTGCAGTCAACATACTTCTTATTTCTGATTTATGATTTCTGAATTTACAGCTTGTGATTTATGACTTACATATTCTATGATTTATCTCTTCTATAAATCATAAATCATAAATCATAAATCTTATAATTCTTGAAAAAACAGTGCAAAGATAGCTTGTTTTTCGTATTTTTGCCGCATTGATAATGAAATATTTACTCCCGATGCGCAAAGTTTACTACATTTATAATCCGCGGACACAGACTTATGACCGAATTTATCCAACCGTCCGGCAACGTGCGTTGAGCATATTACGCCGGTTATTTTTTGGCATGGGACTGGGAGCTGGCAGTTTCATCGTATTATTGCTGATTTTCGGTTCGCCCTCCGAGAAGGAGTTGCGGAAAGAAAACAGCCAGCTTAAGGCGCAATATAATGTACTCTCGCGGAGAATGGACGAGGCTATGGGGGTGTTGCAGGATGTGCAGCAGCGTGACGATAATCTGTATCGGGTCATTTTTCAGGCCGATCCGGTGCCTTCGGCTATTCGTAAGGCGGGATATGGCGGCACAAACCGTTATGAGCATTTAATGGATATGGCGAATTCCGATTTGGTAGTGAATACTACGCAGAAAATGGATATGCTTACGAAACAGCTTTATATTCAGTCACGTTCGTTTGACGATGTGGTGGAGATGTGCAAGAATCATGATGAGATGTTGCGTTGTATACCTGCCATCCAACCTATTTCGAATAAGGATTTGCGTAAGACCGCTTCCGGTTACGGAACACGTATTGATCCTATTTACGGGACTACCAAGTTTCATGCAGGCATGGACTTTTCGGCGCATCCGGGTACGGAAGTTTACGCAACCGGTGACGGTACGGTGGTGAAAATGGGGTGGGAAACCGGTTACGGAAATCTTATCATCGTGGATCATGGCTTTGGCTATCAGACATGGTATGCCCACCTGCAAGGGTTCCGCACCAAGCTCGGTAAACGGGTAGTGCGGGGGGAAGTGATAGGCGAAGTGGGGAGTACCGGAAAAAGCACAGGCCCGCATCTTCATTACGAGGTGCATGTAAAGGGTCAGGTGGTGAATCCCGTAAACTATTACTTTATGGATTTGAGCGCCGAAGACTATGACCGTATGATACAGCTTGCGGCTAATCATGGTAAGGTGCTTGATTGATGGATTATAAACGACTAATTGATAGGTTGCCATGCAGAACACCGATAAAGAACTGAAATTGTATTACTCCATTAGTGAGGTTGCCGGAATGTTTGATGTCAACGAATCTCTGCTCCGTTTTTGGGAGAAAGAGTTTCCGCAACTCCGGCCCAAGAAGGGGGGGCGTGGCATACGCCAGTACCGTAAGGAAGATATTGAGACGGTGAAGCTGATTTATCATCTGTCAAGGAGCGCGGAATGACATTGCCCGGTGCGCGTCAGCGCATGAAAGACAATAAAGAAGCCACTCTCCGGAACTTTGAAATCGTAGAACGGTTGAGAAGCATTCGTGAAGAGCTTACCGGCATGAAGGAAGCTCTCGATGCCTTTACTTATGAAGATGTAGAGGCATTGAAAGAGAACCTGATGAAAGAGCACCCATAAAGAACTACCCTTCTATTCTCGTCACTTGCTTGATGTTCTGTATCAGCTTCAGGTTGTTGCAGATGCTGCGTACATCGTCTACGTCATGTACGTAGAGTTGTATCTTACCTTCAAATATACCGTCAGTGGTTTCAATGGTCAGTTTACGGATGTTCACGTTCAGCTGGCGGGAGATGACTTGCGTCACTTCATTCAGCAATCCCATGCTGTCAATGCCTTTCAAATAGATAGTTACAAGGAATGAAAGCTCTTTGTGAGTGTCCCATTCGGTTGCGATGATGCGGTTGCCGTAACTGCTTTTGAGACGTGCGGCTACCGGGCATTGGCGTTTATGGATAATCACCCGGTTCTGTTCGTCGATGTACCCCAGCACATCGTCACCGGGAATGGGGTGACAGCAATCCGCCATGATATAGTTCTTTTGGATGGTTTCTTCCGTCAGTTTCAATATCTGCTTGGTATTGATTTTCTCTTGCGGAGCTTTTTCTTCGGGTTGTTCCTTGACATCCTTGCTGTCTTTGTTGCCGAAAGAGAAAGTCAGGAACTTCTTCCAGTTGGTGCTCTGTTTCTCCTTGAATGCATTTTTATCCGCATCGCCCAATACGAGCTTCTTGCTGCCGACGGCGACGAGCAGTTCGTCTCGGGTATGGAAATTGTGCAGACGGGTGAGCTTGTCCAATGCTCCGTCGTCCATGCGTATATCTTCATTCTTGAAGAATTCGGAAAGGATTGTTTCACCTTGCTTTTGATTGGCTTTGGCTTCCTTGCGCAGGATAGATGCGATTTTGGCGCGTGCGCGTGCAGTGGTGGCATACGCTTCCCATTCCGGTTGTACGCGTTGTGATTTGGAAGTCAGAATTTCTACCTGATCACCGCTCTGCAGTTTGTGGCTGAGAGGTACGAGTTTGTGGTTCACTTTGGCGCCGATGCAGTGGCTGCCGATGTCTGTGTGCAGGGAGAAAGCAAAATCCAGCGCTGTCGAATTCTGCGGCATGGTCTTGATTTCACCTTTCGGGGTAAACACAAATATCTCCGATGCGAACAGGTTCAGTTTGATAGTGTCCAGAAAATCAATGGCGTCCGGTTGGGGGTCATCAAGTATTTCCTTGATAGTGCGCAACCATTTCTCCAATTCTCCTTCATCTTCGCTACCACCGCCTTCTTTGTATTTCCAGTGGGCGGCAAACCCTTGTTCGGCAACGTCGTTCATGCGTTCGCTGCGGATCTGGACTTCAATCCATTGTCCGTTGTTGCCCATGAGGGTAACGTGCAGGGCTTGGTAACCGTTGGCTTTCGGATGGCTCACCCAGTCACGCAGGCGGTCGGGATGAGGTTTGTATATTTTGGATATGGATACGTAGATGTTGAAGCAGTCGTTCAGTTCTTCCTCCATGTTGCGAGGCTCGAAGATGATGCGTACGGCAAGCAGGTCATAGATTTCCTCGAACGGCACATGCTTGGTTTGCATCTTGTTCCAGATGGAGTAAATGGATTTGACGCGGGCAAGAATGCGGTATTTCAATCCCATTTTGTCCAGTTGGGCGCGTATCGGGGTGGTGAACTCTTTGAATACTTTGTCGCGCTCTACGGCTGTCGCTGCAAGTTTTTCTTCTATTTCGCGGTATTCTTCCGGATGTTCGTACCGGAAACTCAGGTTTTCCAGTTCCGTCTTTATCTTGTATAGCCCCAACCGGTTGGCAAGCGGCGCATAAATGTATAATGTCTCACCGGCTATTTTGAACTGCTTGTTGGGAAGCATGGAGCCGAGGGTGCGCATATTGTGCAGTCGGTCGGCTATTTTGATAAGGATAACGCGGATATCGTCGGACATGGTGAGCAGTAACTTCTTGAAGTTTTCTGCTTGTGCCGAGGCGCGGTCGCCGAAGATGCCGCCTGATATTTTGGTCAGCCCGTCCACAATCTGTGCTATTTTGGGGCCGAAGATATTTTCGATGTCTTCAACGGTGTAGTCGGTATCTTCCACCACGTCGTGCAAAAGGGCTGAACAGATAGAGGTGGATCCGAGACCTATTTCGTTGCAGACAATCTTTGCGACGGCGATAGGGTGCATGATGTAAGGTTCACCCGAACGGCGTTTGATTCCCTTGTGTGCCTGATTGGCGAAATTGAATGCTTTGGTTATTATTTCGACGCGCTTGCGATGCTTGGTTGCCAAATAATCGTTCAACAGTTCCTGGAATGCCTGTTCAATCATTTCTTCTTCGGCTTTTTCTTTCTCCTTCTGGCTTACATTCTCTTCCATATACCGTTCTCCTTTTTTCTTCACTTTTTGCAAAAATAAGCAATTTTCAACACCGGGCAAGTATTTATGTCTTTATTTGTAAATCTTCAGTCGCTTTCCTGCATTAATTCTGGTGCTGCTCATGCCATTCCAGTTTTTTATCTGGTTGACGGTCACGCCGTATTTGCGTGCGATGGTCGACAGGGTTTCTCCGCTGCGTATTTTGTGATAGGTTACTTCTCCTTGTGGGGAACTTTTCCCTTTGCTGCTGCGCGCTGTGCTGCGGGTGTTTGCAACGGATACGGTCCGGCGGTTTTTGAACAGTTCTGCGCTGCGGTGGGCATAGATCGTGTCTTGGCTGTCAATAAAAGTACTGATATAGTTTATCGGCAGGCGGAGTGTACGGGGTTTGCTGTCACCCGGAACGATATTTCTTTTGTACTGGGGGTTCAGGCTTTTGATTTCATCTATGTTGATGCCGCAGACATCGGCTATTTGCTCAAAATGCAGGTTACGGTTCACTTGTATGGTGTCTGTCGCGTCCGGAATATTGGTTTCCATGGGACAGATGTTGTGTTTGCAGTAGTAAGTCATTACGTAGTTGGCGGCAATGAAGGCGGGTACGTATCCTCGTGTTTCTTTGGGCAGATAATTATAGATTTCCCAATAGTCCGTTTTGCCGCCTGCACGTCGAATGGCTTTGTTGATTGTTCCCGGGCCGCAGTTGTAGGCGGCAATCACCAGGTTCCAGTCTTGGTAGATGGCATACATGTCTTTGAGATAACGTGCAGCGGCCCAGGTAGCTTTAATCGGGTCGCGGCGTTCGTCCACCAGGCTGTTGCTTTCCAGTCCGTATATTTTGCCTGTATTAAGCATGAACTGCCATAGTCCGGAAGCGCCTGCGCGGGATACGGCGGAGGGATTGAGGGCCGACTCGATAATAGGCAGATATTTCAGCTCTAACGGCAAGCCGTATGTGTCGAGGGCTTCTTCAAAAATGGGCATGTAGAAGTTGCAGGCGCTCAGCATGAAAGCCACCTGATTGCGGAGGCGTCCGGTGTACATGTCGATGAATTTGCGTACAATCTCGTTGTACGGCATTTCCATGACGGTCGGCATGCGTGAGAGCCGGTCGATGTATATGGAGTCGCTGAACTCAGGATTTACGATAGAGGTACTGCAATCCTTTCCCAAATCGATATAGTTTTTGGCTTTCCAGTCGTTGAGCAGACTGTCTACGGGGTAGGTCATGCTTTTGGGCAAGTCGATAACTTCCCGGCGTTCCGTCCCGTTGTCGTGAATGATTACGTCTACGCTTTCCTGGGCATGTGCCTGTGGAACTGCGAGCAATATGCTGAACAGAAGTGAGGAACCTATGATTATTTTTCTCATGTATGCGGGTTTATTTGTCATGGATAAATCTGTTTTATTTGTTTCTTTAAAATCTGAAGCTGCATTGCAATCCAACGGAGCGGTTGGAAGAATTGCTTGTTTGGGTATTGATGACGGCGGGCTCTACCTTCATGCTGAGGTCGGGGGTTATGTCGAAATTGGATAATTCGGCATCCACATAAGCGTCTATGACAGACAGCAGGTAGACTCCGATGAAAGCGAAGATACTTAGGTCGCGGTATCTGCGGTAAGTGTCTTTTCGCTTGCGCAGCAATTCTTTCAATTGGGTTTCGGAGATTGTATATCCGGGCGGCAACAGGTCGGTGATGCTGCTGGACTGCATATTGCCGTTCATTGCGTCTTTATAGGCGGTAGAGTAGTCTTTGTACATTTTGCTGTTCCATGTCAGGGCATAGGCGCAACCGGCAAATCCGCCGTAGAAGATGGGCAGTTTCCAGTATTTCCGGTTGTAGATTTGTCCTCCTCCGGGGATCACAAGCGCCAGCCAGGTTGCTTTCGTGGGGTTGGGAATCCACATCTTCCTGTTTATCTCTTTATGCAGACTGTCGGCCGGCACTTCCTGTTCCTGCAGGGTGGGGGAAGAGGTCATTTCCAGCAATTTCTTCTTATTTTCGGCTGCAATGCTGTCGGCGGTGGCAATGCTGTCGGCGGGCGTAACCGCCTGATGCGGCATTGGTTTGTCCGTTGCCGGAGTCAGACTGTCGGCTTGCATCTGTACAGCCTTCCGCAGGGTATGGAGGGAGTCTGCCTGCAGCCTGTGTATCCTTTTGGAAGCGGCGCGCGGGCGGCTCTGACCATACATAGCAATCCCTGCCGTCTGTATGAAGCAGAGCAGCAGGGCGATACTGATTTGGTATATTTTTCTTCTTTTCGTCATTTATTTTTTCAGCGTATCAAGGATGCCGATGATACGTTCCAATTCTTCTTCGTTACTGAACGGGATACTGATTTTACCTTTGCCTTTCTCGGAACAGGTCAGTTGCACTTTGGCGCTGAAGAAGCTGGAAAGTTGCTGCTTCAGCATGTTGAACTCTTCGGGCAGTTTGGAGCGTTTGGGCGCGATTTTTCGGCCGCCGCTTTTTATGGTTTCGCCTTCATTCAGGGACTTTACTATTTCCTCTACTTTGCGGACGGAATAGCCATGCTCCAGTATCTCTTCAAAAATCTTCACTTGCAGTTTGGGGGCGCCCAGCGTTATCAGGCGCGGGCATGTCCCATGTCTATCTGTTTGTTCTGCAGGCCCATTTGGATGGGAGCCGGCAGTTTCAGCAGACGCAGGTAATTGGCGATGGTGGTGCGTTTCTTTCCTACGCGTTCGCTGAGGCGTTCTTGGGTGAGGCCGTATTCTTCCAGCAGGTGCTGATAGGCGAGCGCTATTTCTACGGAGTTCAGGTCTTCGCGCTGTATGTTTTCGATGAGTGCCATTTCCATGACATTCTCATCGTCGGCCGTACGGATGTAGGCAGGGATGCTTGTCAGCCCGGCTATTTGTGAGGCGCGGAAGCGACGTTCGCCGGCAATGATCTGATACTCATCGTCGGAGAGCTTGCGCAGGGTGATGGGTTGGATGATACCAATTTCTGCAATAGACTCGGCAAGCTCCTGCAACGCTGTTGGGTCGAATTCGCGACGGGGCTGGTTAGGATTGACGGCAATCTTCGACAATTCTATTTCATTGATAGAAGAAGAGCCTTCGGTCTGCACCTCATCCATAGAGAGCAGGCATCCAGCCCGCGTCCAAGTGCATTTCTTTTCTGTGCCATCTATTTCTTTACTGTTTTACGGTTATTACATTTGCCATGCGGGATATTACTTCTCGTTGTGGCTGATTAACTCTTTGGCCAGTGCGATGTGGTTTTTGGCTCCGGTGGAGTCCGCATCGTACAGGATTGTGGGAAGCCCGTAGCTGGGTGCTTCGCTCAGCTTTACATTGCGCTGGATGACGGTGCTGAATACCAGTTCCTGGAAATGGCGCTTCACTTCATCGTAAATCTGGTTGGCCTGGCGCAGGCGCGAGTCGTACATCGTCAGGAGGAAGCCTTCAATTTCGAGTGCGGGGTTCAGCTTGGACTTGATGATTTTAATGGTGTTCAGCAGTTTGCTGATACCTTCCAAAGCAAAGTATTCGGCTTGTACCGGGATGATGACTGAGTCGGCTGCCGTAAGCGCATTGATTGTGATCAACCCTAACGACGGAGAGCAATCTATCAAGATATAGTCAAACTCTTCTTTCAGCGGGGCGAGCACTTCCTTCAGTATCTTTTCCCGGTTCTTGAGATTGAGCATTTCTATTTCGGCACCTACCAGATTGATGTGGGAGGAAATAACTTCAATGTATCAATCTCTGTGTCGTGAATGGCATCCCGCACATTGGCGCGGTCTATAATACACTCATAGATAGTACATTCTGCCTGCTTGATGTCTACGCCCAACCCGGATGAGGCATTTGCCTGGGGGTCTGCGTCTACAACAAGAACTTTCTTTTCAAGCGTGGCGAGAGAAGCTGCGAGGTTAATGGTCGTTGTTGTTTTTCCTACACCACCTTTTTGATTTGCCAAAGCAATTATTTTTCCCATAATTTCAATGTTTATTGGCAGCGAAATAAGTGATAATTCCGAATAGCACCTACTAAAAAGGAGAAAGATTGCAAAAACGGTTGAAAAGTCGCCTGTTTTGTTAATAACTCCCGGGTGGCTTATTCCGTTTTTTCAGTCTAAAAGCGTGTGCTTTAGGCTTTCTTTTCCTGATTAGTGAGCAAATATACGTATTTATCTTGAAATGAAGCAGATTTTTTGTCTCGCTTGCGGAAGATTAAGATTTCTAAAGCAATAATTGGGAGGTGGAAATTCCCCTTTCACTTGGTTTATTTATTGTTTACTTAAGATAAACTCCCGGTTTATTCCTAATAAACCGGGAGTTTATGCCTAATAAACCGGAAGTTTAATGGGAATAAACTGATGACGGGCTGCGTGTAAAAAAACGCTTGTTGTCGGTTGATCTCTATCCCGCATGAATAAAGGGATTGAAGGATGAGGAAAGCTGCTTATTGCTGTACCAGCGCTGATGCGAATTCCCACGCGAAGTATCCGCATAAGATACATTTCAGCACTGTGCCGCACAGGAAACCAAACAAAGAACCCATTCCGGACTTTAATGCCTGGCGGGTTTCCTTGCCGCCGAGAAGTTCTCCGATAAACGCTCCCAAAAACGGGCCGAGGACAATGCCCCAGGGCATGAAGAACAGTCCGATGATTGTTCCTGCAAGGCATCCGCGCGTTCCCCAGCGTGTTCCTCCGCTATATTTGCTGCCCAGCATGGGGATGAAATAGTCGAGCACCTGTAAAATGATGACGAGCAGCAGCCATAGCAATAATTGGGTGGTGGAGTATTGCACCTTGTCGGTGAAATGCAACAGCAGTAATCCCGCATAAGCAACGGGAGGACCGGGTATTACGGGCAGGAAGCAGCCTGCCAGGCCGGTGAGGAGACAAAGAATACCTATGATAATAAACAGAATGTCCATAGCGCCGATGTTTTTGGAAAAACGCCAAGTTTCTCCGTTTTGCGAGCAAAAATAATACTTATATGCTTTTACGAAGGAATTTATTGCGGGAAATCACTCTTCTTTTTCTTATTTTTGCAAAATGAAAAATGATTGTATGAACCAAATCCCCCAAATGAAACGCGTAGACTCGGTCGACGCTCTCAGAGGTTTTGCGGTAGTTGCCATTATGCTGCTGCATTTTGTAGAACATTTTATTTACGGTGTCTATCCGGAAGCGACATCCAAAACGGCAGAATTGCTCAATCAGAGTGTTTGGGACGCTCTGTTCTTCATTTTTGCCGGAAAGAGTTATACGGTTTTCGCTCTTCTTTTCGGATTCACGTTCATTGTCCAGCAGCGAAACCAAGAGGCTAAAGGCGGTGACTTCGGAGGACGTTTCGCATGGAGGCTGGTCATACTGATGTTTTTTGCCACCCTCAATGCTGCATTCTTTCCCGGAGGCGATGTGCTGCTGCTTTTTGCGATAATGGGGTTTGTTATGATTCCGTTGCGCAAACTTTCCCAAAGAAATCTTTTGCTCATTGCATCGCTGTTTTTGATTCAGCCGATTGAATTGCTGGAGTGTTTCGGCATCGACTTTATACCCGCATTGCTCAATGACACCTATTATCCTACGCTGAAAACTGTTACCGATTCGGGCAACTTTTGGGACATGATTGTCGCTAATGCAGGTATAGGGCAGTTGGCAAGTTTGTTTTGGGCTGTCGATACGGGACGGTTGTTGCAGGCTCCGGGACTTTTTATTTTGGGGATGATTCTTGCGCGGGGAGATTACTTTAGTCGTGGAGCAGGTTTTTGGGTGAAGATTTTTGTGGGGAGCTTCATTGCGAGTTTTCTGTTTTATGTTGCAAAGACTTCTGCTGTGGATGCTTTGCAGATCATCCTGACAATGTGGTACAATATGGCCTTTACCGGTATGCTCGTTTCTATGTTCGTGATATTGTATCAGAACGACGTGTTTGGCAGAATGACCGACGGACTGCGTTTTTATGGGCGGATGAGTCTCACGAACTATATCAGTCAGTCAATCATCGGAAGTCTGATATTCTTTCCCTATGCCTTAGGGCTGGCATCAACGTTGGGCATTGCATGGAGCTTCGTAGTGGGGCTGGGGGTAATGTCTGCTCAAATATGGTTCTGCCGCCGGTGGCTCAGGACGCATAGGCAAGGTCCGCTTGAGGCTGTGTGGCATCGTCTCACGTGGTTGAAGTAGGGTGGCTGCGGCAAAGGCGTGGCGTCTGCACCAGCCTGGCTGTGTGGATGTTGGACAAGACAGGCTCCTCCGGGTTTTGTGCATCGGGAAATTAGCGGGTAAAGGGTTGCCGGCTTCTTTCTTTTTCGCTAATTTTGTGAGCAATAAATTAAGTGATTGTCCGTATGAGTACCGTCGGCTGATAAATCGAGGATTTATCTCACAGCAAAGTGCATAGAGCCTCAGTGAGGGCATGATGCGGTTTCGACAGTATCCTTTTTCTTTGTGCAGTATCCTTTTTCTTTGTAAGAAGAGAGAACACTCTGTGAGATTCTGTGTTGCCTGTGATGAAGACTTAATGGTATGAGTGCGGATAAAATCATAATAAAACAATTAGAAATATGGAAAATCAAAGGCCTTTAATATTGGTTTCCAATGATGACGGCATCATTGCGAAAGGAATTAGTGAGTTGATAAAGTTTCTCCGTCCGTTGGGCGAGATTGTGGTAATGGCGCCTGATGCACCCCGTTCGGGCAGTGCCTGTGCGCTGACTGTGACGGAGCCTATCCGCTATCAGTTGCTCCGTAAGGATGTGGGGCTGACGGTTTACAAATGTTCCGGCACGCCGACCGACTGTGTCAAACTGGCGTTTCATACAGTGCTCGACCGTAAACCCGACCTTGTTGTGGGCGGCATTAACCATGGTGACAACTCTTCTGTCAATGTGCATTATTCCGGTACAATGGGGGTCGTCATCGAAGGCTGCTTGAAAGGTGTGCCCTCTATCGGTTTTTCACTATGCAACCACGACCAGGATGCCGATTTTGAACCGGCAGGAACGTATATTCGTGAGATAGCCCGCCGGGTATTGGAAAAAGGATTGCCACCGTTGACTTGTCTCAATGTCAACTTTCCCGATACCAAAGATCTGAAAGGGGTGAGAGTCTGCGAACAGGCCAAAGGGCAATGGATCAATGAGTGGGAGAATTTCGCCCACAGAGGAGATGCGCACTATTATTGGCTGACCGGAGAATTTGAAGATGCTGAAACCGGTAATGAAAAGAGTGACCATTGGGCACTTGAAAACGGCTATGTGGCAATCACCCCGACCACCGTAGATGTAACTGCGTATGGATTGATAGATGAATTGAAAACGTGGTTCTAAGCGGGCTGCCGTTCAGACTGTACAGGATGTTTAAACATAAGCGCGTATGAAGTATTATTTGATTGTCGGCGAGGCTTCCGGTGATTTGCATGCGTCCCACCTGATGAGTGCTTTGCAGGCGGAGGATCCGCAGGCGGAGTTCCGCTTTTTCGGCGGCGACTTAATGGCGGCGGTAGGCGGAACCTTGGTGAAGCATTATAAGGAATTGGCATATATGGCTCATTCCCGTCTTGCTGCACTTGCGCACTATTTTCGCCAATATGAAACGCTGTAAGGAGGATATCGTGGCTTGGCAACCGGATGTACTTATATTGGTGGACTATCCGGGCTTCAACCTGAATATAGCCAAGTTTATTCATGCTCGCACGCAAATTCCGGTATTTTATTATATCTCTCCCAAAATATGGGCATGGAAGGAGTATCGCATCAAGAACATCAAACGGGATATAGACGAGTTGTTCTCTATTCTTCCGTTTGAGGTGGAATTCTTTGAGGGCAAGCATCGGTATCCCATACATTATGTAGGTAATCCGACAATGGATGAGGTTATGGCCTTTCAGGCTGCTTGTTCGGAAACTCCGGATGAGTTCAGGCTGGCCAACGGCCTTTCTTCAAAACCTATTATCGCTTTGCTGGCGGGTAGCCGTAAACAGGAAATCAAAGATAATCTGCCGGATATGATTCGGGCGGCAGCTTCGTTCCCCGATTATCAGTTGGTGCTGGCGGGGGCTCCGGGCATTTCTCCGGAATATTACAAAGAATATGTCGGCAACTCGGATGTGAAGATAATCTTTAACCGCACTTATCCTTTACTCTGGCATGCGGAGGCTGCATTGGTCACCTCAGGTACTGCGACGCTGGAAACCGCTTTGTTCCGGGTGCCACAGGCAGTGTGCTATCATACGCCGATAGGAAGGTGATTGCCTTTCTGAAGCGGCATGTCTTGAAAGTGAAGTATATCTCCCTGGTGAATCTCATTGCCGACCGGGAAGTTGTGAAAGAACTGGTTGCCGACACCATGACGGTGGAGCAGGTACGCGCGGAACTCCGGCGCATCCTTTATGATGGGGAATACCGCCGGCAGATGCTCTCCGGTTACGACTACATGGCGTCCCGCTTGGGCGAAGCGGGAGCACCCGGACGGGCTGCCAAAGAAATGGTGGCTTTGCTTGAGAAAAGTTTTAAAAAGTAGGATGATATTTAATTTCTTGTTAAAAGGGAAATGGCCGGTGCAGTAAATGCCCGGCTTTTGTATTTTCTATACAGAAACAAACGAAAGGACTTTGATTATGAGAAAACTACATTGGTTATTTATGGTAGTCTGCCTGGCTGTAATGCCGGCGCTGCAATCCTGTGATGACAACGACGGGTATTCAATCGGTGACTTCACCCCGCCGTTGTGGGCTACGGTGCGTGTCACCGGAAATGCTTTCTATCTGGACTGTGATGTGTGGGGAACGCTTTGGCCTGTAAATACGGATTTAGGATGGTACGAGCCTGTCGACGGAAAGCGTGTAATTACTATATTCAATCCTTTATCCGACGGGTTTGACGGATACGACCACGCTGTGAAGCTTTTGCGCCTATATGACGTATTGACTAAAGAGGTTGAAACCTTAACTCCTGAGACTGAGGAAGAATTCGGTAATGACCCTGTTGCGATATTCAAGGGGGATATCGGGATCAGTGGTGGGTATCTGAATATTGTATTCCAGCAGAACCTGCCTTCCGAAAAGAAACATCGTATCAGTCTGGTACGCTCGCAAGACGATGCGGAAGTGTACGGGGAGGACGGCTACATACATTTGGAACTCCGTTATAATAACTATGATGACCTGACCGGATTGCGCAGTCCAGGGGCGGTATCCTATAATCTGAATAGCCTGAATATTACCTCTGAAACGCAAGGTATCAAACTGAAGATTAATTCGGAAGTAAATGATGAAGTGGAGTTGGTATTTGACTTTAAGAACAGTGAGGATAATACAAAAAATATACAGGAACTTGATTTGTCGAAGATGCAGTTGAAATAGGTATTTCTTAATAGTAAGAGTGAAGGGTATAGAGGAAAGATATTCACATCAACCTCTATGCCTTTTTTTATGTCTTATCCGTTTGGTGATTCTTTATTAGATCATTGATAGTATATACAAATAGAATACTGCTGCTGGAATAGCCATTAGAGCACTGTCAAAACGGTCGAGCATCCCACCATGTCCCGGAAGAATGTTGCCGGAGTCTTTTATGCCTAATTGGCGTTTCATCAGCGATTCGGTCAGGTCTCCCCAAGTACCGAAGATAACCACAACAACGGCTAGGCCTGCCCATTGCCACATGGATATAAACGGGAAGAAGTGGGCGAAAACAAAGGATGAAGCAATGGAAAAAACTGCGCCACCTATGCTGCCTTCCCAAGACTTTTTAGGAGAGATACGCTCGAAGAGACGATGCTTGCCTATTAAAGACCCTACGCAATAGGCGCCTGTGTCGCTCAACCAGATGAACACGAAGATAGAAAGGGGCAGGATGGGATTGTAGGTTACGCTGCTCGTTTCCGGTGAGTTCTGGAAAGCAAGTACGTTCAGCAATGCGAAAGGCAAGGCCACATATAACTGGCTTAGCATGGAGTATGCCCAGTTGCCAATGGGATTTTTCTTTTTCAGATATAGCTCTGTGATCATTAAATAGAGCAACAGCCCTAAGTAGGGAAGAAATACACGCGCATCGATGGCTGATGTACAAAATCCATGAGTGCAAGGAATAAATAGGCTCCGCCTAAAGCGGTAATCATTCTGTTGATACTGACTTCACCGCTCTTGTTTACCAAATGAGCAAATTCATGTACGCTCAATGCGGCGATGATAGTGAATAAGATTCCGAATGAGAGGGGGCTGTAAAGAATACAGCCCACCAATATGACTACAAATAATGCACCCGTAATCGCACGTTGTATGAAATTATTTTTCAAGGTGTTCTCGTTTTAATTTTTTGATTCGGTATTATCGGAGGCTTCTGTGTTACGGCTTTCTTCCTCTTTCACCTCTTTTTCTGCTTCTTCGGCTCTGGCGGCTTCTTGCTCTTCCGCTTCTTTCAGTTCTTTGGAAGTCTTGCTGGCGCTGATGATTTCTTCAGAGCGGGAAGCCCATGGGCGTTTGCCGAAAATAGCTTCCACATCTTCTGCAAAGATTACCTCTTTGTCGATCAACTGCTGGGCTAATTGGTTGTGGCCGTCTTTATTGTCGGAGAGAATCTTTTTGGCGCGTTCGTACTGTTCGTTTACCATGCGTTTCACTTCTTCATCAATCAGTTCGGCGGTCTTCTCGCTGTACGGGCGGTTGAAAGAATATTCTTCGTTATTGTAGTAACAGAGATTCGGTAACTTGTCGCTCATGCCTAGGTAGCAATCATGCCGTATGCTTGCTTGGTTACGCGTTCCAAGTCGTTCATTGCACCGGTTGAGATTCTTCCGAGGAATAAATCCTCTGCGGCACGTCCACCCAAAGTGGCGCACATCTCATCCAACATTTGTTCCTTGGTCGTAATTTGGCGTTCTTCGGGGAGGTACCAAGCTGCACCTAAGGCGCGGCCGCGTGGAACGATTGTTACTTTAATCAGAGGATTGGCGTATTCCAATAACCAGGAAATGCTGGCGTGGCCTGCTTCGTGTATGGCGATGGAACGGCGTTCTTCTTCGGTAGTGATTTTAGTTTTCTTTTCCAAGCCGCCTACAATGCGGTCCACCGCATCCAAGAAGTCTTGCTTTTCTACAAACTTCTTTCCATGACGGGCAGCAATCAAGCTGCTTCGTTGCACACATTGGCAATGTCGGCGCGGAAAAACCGGGAGTCTGGCGGGCCAGCAGTTCCACATCCACCGTATTGTCTATCTTGATAGGACGCAGGTGCACACCGAATACTTCTTTGCGCTCGTTCACGTCCGGTAAGTCTACATGTATCTGACGGTCGAAGCGTCCGGCACGCAGCAATGCTTTGTCCAGAACGTCCACGCGGTTGGTTGCGGCAAGAATAATAACACCGCTGTTGGAACCGAAACCGTCCATTTCTGTCAACAACTGGTTCAATGTGTTTTCGCGTTCATCATTGCCACCCATGGCGGCAGCTTTGGCGCGTGCACGTCCTACGGCGTCAATTTCATCAATGAATACGATGCAAGGCGCTTTCTCTTTGGCCTGGCGGAACAAATCGCGGACGCGTGAAGCACCTACGCCGACAAACATTTCCACAAAGTCGGAACCTGCCAATGAGAAGAACGGCACATTGGCTTCCCCGGCCACAGCTTTTGCCAACAAGGTTTTACCTGTTCCCGGAGGACCCACGAGCAATGCTCCCTTAGGAATTTTACCACCTAGGTCTGTATATTTCTGCGGTTGCTTCAGAAATTCTACGATCTCCTCTACTTCCTGTTTGGCTTCTGCAAGACCGGCAACATCCTTAAATGTTACTTTTACCGGAGAGTTTTTCTCGAACAACTGTGCTTTGGATTTGCCGACACTGAAAATGCCACTGCCGCCGCCCATGCCGCCGCCACCACTCCAGCGGCGGGAGAGGAATATCCAGAAACCGATAAGGAATGCAAACGGTAATATCTGCCAGAGGATTGCACCGAAATAATTACGCTTCTTTTCGTAGCTGATAGAGCCGTCGAAGCGCGTTTCGTCTTTTTCTTTTTGCAGGAAATCACCCAGGCTTTCGCGTGAGGGAGCTTCTGTTGTAATCAACGGATTCTTGCCTACGCGACTTGAATCCGCCTTGAATACATTGGGCACATATTGCGGTTTGACGTATGCTTCCACTGAGTTGTCGTCATAACCGGTTACTTTGCTTATATAACCGTTGCGGACGTATTCCTGGAATTCATCGTAGGGGATGTTTTTGCTGGATGTACCGCTTTCATTGGTGAGGTACAGCCCCAGTAACATCATAGCTATAATCATATACAACCAGTTCAAATTGAACTTAGGCATATTGGTTTTAGTAGGTTTTTTATTGGTGTTATTGTCCATAAGTCTAAATTAATCGAGGTCGGGAACTTGAGTTAATTTGGCATCTGCCCATAGATGCTCCAGATTATAGAATTCACGCACTTCCGGCAGAAAGACATGAACCAGTACATCGGAATAATCCATGGCTACCCATTCGGCATTGCGCAGTCCGTCTACCGCAAAAGGTTTGCTGTTTGCTCCTTTACGGGTGAAGTCTCTTATGGAATCTACGATGGCGCTTACTTGACTTGGAGAATTTCCTTGACAGATGACGAAATAGTTACAAATCGTATCGCTTATTTGGGTAAGGTCTG
>ENA-OQLB01000433-OQLB01000433.1-human-gut-metagenome-genome-assembly--contig:-NODE-433-length-24238-cov-4.394550_pt1 | contig 24238 bp, 27 predicted proteins | sample MGYA00242656_ERZ504813 | MGnify/ENA primary metagenome ERZ504813 (study PRJEB26092, sample SAMD00036388) | human gut metagenome | host: Homo sapiens | study: EMG produced TPA metagenomics assembly of... | reverse complement strand
CATCATCATAGTGATGTCCAAGGGCGATCTTGTTGCATCCAAGTTCTTTTGCCTTGCTGTAAAGATATCCTCTCCGCATACGGGCGCAGAGATAACACGGAGATTTTTCCACATTGTAAACTGCATCAAAAATCTCAGTCTCAAATACTGTGATCGGGATTCCGAGAAGCTTGGCGTTGTGTTCGATCACCGCACGGTTGGCCTCATTATATCCCGGATCCATCACAAGAAATACCAATTCAAAAGGAAACTTGTTATGACGTTTCAACTCCTGGAACAGTTTGGCCATCAGCATGGAATCCTTACCACCGGAAATACAGACCGCGATCTTGTCTCCCGGCTTCACCAGTTCATAGTCGTTGATTCCTCTGGCGAATCTGGAAAACAGCTGCTTGTGGAACTTCTTGCGGATACTCAGCTCGATATCTTTCCGGCGCTGTTCCATTGCTTCATTTTCCTCTTCTTCACTGTCCCCTTTATTGGACTCTTTCCGCATCTGCTGGAAAAGCCAGCCTGTATATCCGCCCTTCAGGCTCAGTGCGGGAATTCCTTTTTCCCGGAGCATCCCTGCCCCTTCCTGGCTGAAAAGTCCTCTGGTACAGTAAAGAACCGGAATCTTATCCCCTTTCAGTTCTTCTGCCCGTTCTTCCAGTTCCTGCTCCGGAACAGAAATCGCTCCCGGGATCATTCCATATTCCACAGTTACTTTATCACGGGTATCTACCAGAAGATATTTTTCCCGTTCCTTCTCTATTTCATCAAAAGAAATCTCCAGTGTTTCTTCACTCATGCTGTTTTTATTCCTTTCCTTACAGCTCCTCCCTGATCGTGCCGTCACAGGCAATGGTCACTACCTGCCATGGGATCATCTTTCCGCTTCGCTCCATGGCACGGATCACTGCATTCTCGATGCCTCCGCAGCAGGGAACTTCCATGCGGACGATACGGATACTCCGGATGGAATTATTTCCTATGATCTCTGCAAGCTTATCTGCATAATCTCCCTCATCCAGTTTGGGGCATCCGATCAGCGTCACATGATCTTTCATGAATTTCTCATGAAAACCTGCATAAGCGTAGGCAGTACAGTCTGCCGCGATCAGAAGCTGTGCATTTTCAAAATATGGTGCATTGACAGGAACCAGTTTGATCTGTACGGGCCACTGGGCAAGGCGGCTTGTCTGTTCCCCTGCATTTTGGGGAACTTTTTTTTCTGCTCTGCCTGCACCGGCGGTTCCTGCTTTTTATTAAGCTTCTTGCCATACTTCCGGGGCACACGTGTGGCTTCCCTGCTGGCATCGAGGCCTCTGTTTTCTTAAGCTTCATTCTTTTTTCCACTGCCTCCGCGTCATAATCTGCGGCTTCCCGCTCTATAATACGGATCGCATCGGCAGGGCAGGCCGGAAGACAGTCTCCCAGTCCGTCACAGTAATCATCCCGGATCAGTTTTGCCTTGCCGTCTATCATGGCAATAGCTCCTTCGTGGCAGGCAGCTGCACAGGCACCACAGCCGTTGCATTTCTCTTCCTCAATGTGTACGATCTTTCTTATCATGATATCATCTCTCCCTGATTTTTATATTTCTGCAAATGTTTTTTTGTTTTCACTGACATCATACAAAAATCCCGGAGATTCTTCGGTAACATATGTTACCTTACAGATATAACTCCATTTTTTCCTGATCTTTCACAAGGATCTGACGCCTGTCAAGTTCCAGGATTCCTTCTTCCTGCATCTTTCCCAGTTCTCTGGAAAGAGACGGCCTGGTAATGTTTAAATAATCCGCCATCTCTTCTCTGGAAAGATTCATGTGGATCTGTCCTTCACTGTCCTGGCATTCTACAAGGAAACGGACGATCCGCTCCCGGAGACTGCCACTTCCAAGGATCCGAAGCTTCCGGTTCATATTGTAAGCCTTCCCGGCAAAAACCTCAAGAAGATTTTCCCGAAGTTTCCGGCTTAAACTATTTTCTTCCCTGTCTGTAAAGATCCGGCTGCTCATGATCAGAACGGAAACCTGCGTCAGCGCTTCCACATACATGTCATAGGAAGCTTTCTCCATAAAGGCATAAACCTCCCCGAACAGAGCCCCTGGATCTTCCAGCTGCGCCAGAAGGATCCTTTTTCCGGAAACGTCTCTTTTGCGATGATCACACTTCCGTTAAGAAGCATATAAACCGAATCCGGCCGGTCTGTTTCCTGAAAGATCCGCTCCCCTCTGGAATAAGTCCGCACCGTTCCTTCCTGCTCCATGAGGTTTAGGAGTTCTTTTTCTTCCAGGTTTCTGCAGAGCCGGCTTTGTCTTAAAATGGCCATCCATTCTTCTCTTCTTTTTTCTTCCACTTTTTCACCTCATCTCTGTACAGGTTTTTATCATATTTCTGCAATCTCTGTCAACTCCCGTGAACTTCATAGGTTCCCAGCCTGTACTTTTTTCTGAAAATCAGTTATAATATTTTTTTGTTTGTAAAAAAATTCTACCAAGGAGGATACCGGAAATGAAAACACAGAATCAGACTATGCTCTCTGAGAATACACTGACATCCCGGCCCACAGATATTATTGCGGGATTTCCTGTACGTCCCGGGTTTTTTGAATTAAATGGCGCTACTCCTCTTTCCAACGGAGTCAACTTTACCGCACATACCCGCCACGGTACATCCTGCGAGCTTCTTCTTTTCCACTCCGGAGAAGAGGAGCCTTTCGCAGTTCTTCCTTTTCCCAATGCCTGTCGTATCGGTGATGTCTATTCCATGATCGTCATGGGACTGGACATCGAAGACCTGGAATACGGCTACCGCATCGACGGTCCTTATGAACCGGAAAAAGGCCATATCTTCGATAAGACAAAAGTTCTTCTTGATCCTTATGCCAAAGCCGTTGCCGGTCAGCGCGAATGGGGACAGCAGAAGATTGGAAGTTATCACGCCCGTGTGGTACGCGATTCTTTCGACTGGGAAGACATGCCTCAGTCCACCCGTAAGATCAGTGACCTGATCATCTACGAACTTCATGTCCGCGGATTTACACAGGACGCTTCTTCCGGTGTCACACACCCGGGAACTTTTGCCGGGCTTCGTGAAAAAATCCCTTACCTCAAAGAACTGGGAATCAATGCGGTGGAGCTGATGCCTATCTTCGAGTTCGACGAGAACATGAATGCCCGTACCGTAAACGGCAAGCGTCTTCTGGAATACTGGGGATACAATTCCGTTAACTTCTTTTCCCCAAACACCAGCTATGCTTCCAAGGCAGAACATAACTGTGAGGGAACCGAACTGAAAGAACTGATCCGTGAACTTCACGAAAATGGAATTGAAGTAATTCTTGATGTTGTATTCAACCACACTGCCGAAGGAAATGAACTTGGAAAAACTTTCTGCTTTAAAGGATTTGACAATAAAGTTTATTATATGCTGACTCCGGAAGGAAATTACTACAATTTCAGCGGATGTGGAAACACTCTGAACTGTAATCATCCGATCGTGCGTCAGATGATCCTGGAGTGTTTACGTTACTGGACCATCAACTACCGCGTGGATGGTTTCCGTTTCGACCTTGCAAGTATCCTGGGACGTCATGAGGACGGTTCCCCTCTTAACAACCCGCCACTTCTGGAACTTCTTGCTTACGATCCGGTTCTTCGAAATGTCAAGCTGATCGCAGAGGCCTGGGATGCCGGCGGACTGTATCAGGTAGGTTCTTTCCCTGCCAGCCGCAGATGGGCTGAGTGGAACGGCCGTTACCGTGACTGCCTCCGTTCTTTCCTGAAGGGAGATTTCTGGAACGCCTGGGACGCCGCATGGAGCATTTCCGGTTCCGGTGACCTGTATGGCGGTTTTTATTCCGATCACAATGACAACTATGCAGGATACAATTCCTGCGTCAATTTCCTTACCTGCCACGATGGTTTTACCATGTATGATCTCTATTCCTACAACGAGAAACACAACGAGGCAAACGGCTGGAACAACACAGATGGTTCCAAGGACAACCGCAGCTGGAACTGTGGAGAAGAGGGTGATTCCACCAATCCGGAAGTCCTTTCCCTCCGCTTCCGCATGATCCGAAACGCCTGCGCGGTACTGATGTCCAGCCGTGGAACCCGATGTTCCTTGCAGGTGACGAATTTGGAAACACCAAACATGGAAATAACAACACCTACTGCCAGGATAACGAAACTTCCTGGATCAACTGGGATCTTCTGGAGAAAAATCACGATCTTTTCGAATTTTTCAAATATATGATCCAGTTCCGTAAAGACCACCCTGTTATCTCCCGGAAGCTTCCCAACGCAGTATGCGGTATGGAAAATATCCACACTCATAACATTGACGCAAGGGATGTGACCATTCCAAGAGATGCCCACACCTTCGCTGTAAGCTTTGCAGGCTATGATAAGAGCAAAGGCACTGATGACCTGATCTACATTGTGATCAACGCATACTGGGAGGACGTAACGGTCACACTTCCGGAGCTTGCCCGTCCCGGTGCATGGTATCTCTGTGTCAACACGTTCGGTGACGGAAATGGCCGTTATTTCTACGAAAAAGGCCAGGAGCCACGCATTGAACACGATTTCTGCATGCGGCCCAGATCCGTTGCCATCTTTACCGGCCGCAATTATTAGAATTTATATCAGGGGCAAAATTCTTTTTGTCCCTGTCTGAAAGAAATGGAGTATTTTGAATGGAATTAAAAAACAGAACTTTGTCCAATTTTGCAGAACTTGTAGAAACAGGTGAATGTAAAAATTCCGCGGTCGTCTGAAGACAGGCATCGACCTTGGTACTGCCAATACCGTTCTTGCCGTTGTCGACCGGAATAACCGTCCCATAGCCGGAATTTCCGCACCATCCCATGCGATCCAGGATGGAGTGATCGTCAATTACTATGAATCTGTCCAGCTTGTGACAAAGCTTAAAAATGAGCTGGAGGAAAGGCTTGGCACAGAACTTACTTACGGTGCTGCTGCCATCCCTCCGGGAGTTTCTGAAGGCAGTGTCAAAAGCATCGGCTATGTTCTGGAGGGTGCCGGTTTCGAGGTTACAAATATCGTGGACGAACCTACTGCCGCAGCTGCTGTCCTTAAGATCACAGACGGTGCTGTTGTGGATGTGGGTGGCGGCACAACCGGTATCAGCATCCTGAAAGACGGAAAAGTTATCTACACCGATGATGAGGCTACTGGCGGCAGCCATATGACCATGACAGTCGCCGGTCACTATAAGATTCCTTATGAGGAAGCCGAAGTATTGAAAACCACTCCGGAAAAGAAGACGAAATTTCCCTGTGATCAAGGCCACTGTAGAAAAAATGGCTGTGATCACCGAGAAATTTCTAAAGGGCTATCAGGTTCCGGCTGTTTATGTAGTTGGCGGCTCTTCCATGTTTAAGGAATTTACCACCGTTTTTGAAAAGAAGCTGAAGCTTCCGGTATACCGTCCGGTCCATCCGCTTCTTGTTACGCCCCTTGGCATCGCATATCACTGTGAGCTGCCAAAGATCTAAGATCTTCCCGGTCTGGTTCTACGATTCTCCAGAAGGCAAACAACCTCCACTGAATCGGTGAGCGGGAACATATCAACCGGCTGCATCTTCTTTACCAGGTAATCTCTCTTAGTAAGGCAGGCAAGATCTCTTGCCAGGGTTTCCGGGTTGCAGGATACATAAACAATTTTTTCCGGTGAAAGAGTCAAAAGGGAGTGAAGGAATTTACGGTCACTTCCGGAACGTGGCGGATCCATGAGAACAACCTCCACCTTCTCTCCCTCTGCTGCCATTCCTTCCATAAACCATCCTGCATCTCCCGGAACAAAACGAACATTACGGATCTTGTTTTCCCTGGCATTCATTCTGGCATCACGGATAGCATCACGGTTCAGTTCTACACCAATGACATCCCTGGCATTCCCGGAAGCGATGATCCGATAGTACCTGTGCCGCAGTAAGCATCGATCACCCTCTCTTTTCCTGTCATTGCCGCAAACTCCATAGCCTTTCCGTAAAGTACTTCTGTCTGCACAGGATTTACCTGATAAAAAGAAGATGGAGAAATACGGAAGGTCAGTCCCATAAGTCGATCTTTGATGAATCCCGGTCCGTAAAGTACGATATTGCGGTCTCCAAGTACCATGCTTGTCTGTCTGTCATTGACATTGAGAACCACCGTAGTGATCTCCGGATGCTCTTTACGGAGAGCTTTTACAAAGTTATTCTTAGATGGAAATATTGGAGAAACCGTAACTAATACCACCATGATCTCTCCTGTGGAAAAGCCTCTCCGCACAAGCACATGGCGGAGAAGTCCATATCCTGTATCCTCATCATAGGTCTTGATCTTAAAGGATTTCAGCATACCACGTATGGTACGGATGATCTCCTGACTTTTTTTATCTTCGATCATACAGTCATCTACGGAAACGATCCTATGACTCTTCTCCTCATAAATCCCGGAAATTACGTTTCCCTTCCGGTCACGGCCAAAAGCTGCATGAACTTTGTTTCTGTAATAATAGGGATCTTCCATTCCAATAATCGGCTCTACTTTTCCGAATTTTTTCAGAAAGCCTTCTGTAATTCTCTGTTTCCTGCGAAGCTGCTCCTGGTAGGATACACCCTGATAACGGCAACCGCCGCATTTCTTCGCAACTGAACAGACAGTCTCTTTCTGTTCCATTTTTATCTCTCCTCTTTTATGGGCACAAAAAAGATGTTCCCAGTTATTTTCACTGAGAACATCTTATCAGACCTTTTCTTTTTTTACAAGAAAATCCTTGGCCTACTCCTGATATGGCTCATTAAATACAAGAATATGTTTCTTCACATTCTCGTAAGTACCCTGGACCATAGCCTCATTGAGGTCAAAGAAATTATGCTTGTCTGTTGATTCCATATATTTCTCCACATGAGCTGTCAGGCTGTTAAAGCTTGCTGTGGCAATATTCACCTTACGGATGCCAAGAGAGATCGCCTTCTGGAAATCTTTATCGGTGATGCCACTGCCGCCATGAAGAACCAGCGGAATATCCACTTTCTCATGGATCTTCTCCAATACATCAAAAGCAAGCGTCGGCGCTACCGGATAATTACCATGGGCATTCCCGATGGCAACTGCAAGCGCATCAATACCTGTCTCTCTTGCGTAAACGACCGCATCATCCGGATCTGTGCAGCGGATACCGTGGTCACAACTTCCATCCTCACTTCCGCCCACAAGTCCCAGCTCAGCCTCAACTGTAGCGCCGTATTTACGTGCTTTCTCCACAACGGCCTTTACTCTGGCGATGTTTTCTTCAAAAGGAAGCGTAGAAGCATCCAGCATAACCGATGTAAAGCCAAGCTCCAGAGCCTTGTCAACCGTCTCAAAAGTAAGACCATGATCCAGATGGACAGCCACATCCACCTTAGCCTCCTTTGCAGCCTGTACCATCATCGGTCCCATCAGGTGAAGCGGAGAATTTTTCAAACGCACCTCCGCGATCTGAAGGATGATCGGAGTATCCAGTTCTTCTGCTGCACGGATCGCACCTCTTACCATTTCCATATTACCAACACTGAAAGCACCGCAGCCAATATTTTTCTCTTCGGCACGTCTCAGCAGATCTTTCATTTTCACAAGTGCATGATTCGGCCCTCCTGTCCTGTTTATCGTACACTGTTTGCATCTTCTTACAGAAAAAAGCGGTGTCAAAGCACTACTGGCTGATACCGCTTTTTCTATGCAAAGCGGACATCTTTATTCCGCTTAACTGTACATCAGCATGCACCTATTTCCCTGTCGTAATTATAAGCCTGTCTTCTCAGCAATGAATTTTCTTGCACGGATCGCATACTCAAGCGGATTAGCCTTAGCCGGATCCTGCTCAGCCTCAACAACCATATATCCTCGTAGCCTGCATCCTCGAGAACCTTGAAGATTGGATCATAGTTGATGCATCCATCTCCCGGAATCGTGAAGGCACCGGCTCTTACGCCTGCAAGGAAGCTCATGTTTTCTTTCTTAACCTGCTCAACAACTTCCGGACGGATATCCTTCAGATGAACATGTTTGATCCTGTGAACATATTTCTTTACAACCTCAAGAGGATCCTCTCCACAGTATGTAAAGTGACCGGTATCAAAAAGAAGACTTACATATTCAGGATCTGTATTCTCCATCATACGGTCAACCTCAGCAAGGCTCTGTACAACAGTACCCATATGATGATGGAAAGTAAGAGCAATACCATACTCCTCTTTTGCGATCTTACCAAGCTTGTTCATACCTGTGCAGAAGGTATCCCACTCTTCGTCATTCATCTCATATTTATGTCCGAAAATCGGAGTATCCATCTGGCCCTGAACACTGTGGCTCTGCTCAGATGCGCCGATCACTTTCGCACCCATAGCTTTCAGGAAAGCAAGCTGTGCACGGAACTCCTTCTCAACCTCCTCAAACGGTTTGGTGATCAGGAAGCTTGAGAACCACTGGTTACAGATCTCAACACCACGAAGCTCAAGAGCCTTCTTAAGAACCTCAGGATCCTTCGGATACTTGTTACCCACCTCGGAGCCTGTGAAACCGGCAAGAGCCATCTCACTGACGCACTGCTCAAAAGTATTCTCTTTGCCAAGATCCGGCATATCATCATTTGTCCATGCAATTGGTGCAATACCAAGCTTTACTTTATTCTTATCAAACATTGGTCAATTCTCCTTTTTATTTGAATTATTCCATAATCTCAGAAATCTTAACCGGTCTGTGCTCCTCACTGGATTTCTTAGCTGCAAGACCCATTAATACCGGTTTCAGACCATCATAAACATTAAGAGGTGTCTCTTTGTCATTAACGATCGCATCAATAAATGCTGCAACCTCTTTACCATAAGCATCCATGTATCTCTCAAGGAAGAAGAACATCGGCTTCTCACCTGTAACACCCTCAGCATTGCTGATCACTGTGGAAGACTGGCTGTCATTGGAAATAGCAGCCATACCATCAGAACCGAAAACCTCAGCTCTCTGATCATAGCCATAGGAAGCTCTTCTGCAGTTATCGATAACAGCATAGCACCATTCTCCATCTGAAGAGTGATAACAGCTGTATCAACATCCCCAGCCTCACCAATAGCCGGATCAACCAGATTTGCGCTCTGAACATAAACCTCTGTAGCATCGCAGCCTGCAAGATAACGAACCATATCGAAATCATGAATTGTCATATCCAGGAACATGCCACCGGAAACCTTAACATAATCAATGCTAGGCGGCTCAGGATCGCGGGAAGTGATCTTGATGATCTCCGGTTTACCAACCTTACCAGCTGCAACAGCCTGCTGAAGAGACTCAAAGTTATGGTCGAATCTTCTGTTAAAACCAACCTGATATTTCAGATTTGTGCCCTCAAGAGCATCGATAACCTCTTTGATCTTGGCAATGTCATGATCGATCGGTTTCTCACAGAAAACATGCTTGCCAGCCTTGATAGCCTCTACAGAAATCGGAGAATGAGTATCTGTAGAAGAACAGATCAGAACTGCGGAAATCTCAGGGTCGTTGATGATCTCCTTATAATCCTTAGTCGTGTGCTCAACACCCATGCTCTTAGCCCATGCAGCAGTCTCATCATTTAAGAAAGGATCTGCAACCGTCTTGATCACCGCATCCGGCACCCTTGTTGTGATACTGGTAATATGAACTCTACCAATTCTACCTGCTCCGATAATACCAACTTTAATCATAGTTTGATCTCCTTTTGATTTATTTTCCCAATGTAATCTCCTTGCGTGTCCGAACACGCTCTTTATGCTTAATATAATATCATCGCAACACACAAATCGCAACCCCTAATATTGTACAATATTACCATCTTTTTTCTATTAAAAATGACGAGAACTATTTTTAGCCACAATATGCAATATTTTTAGGTTAACTTCACCGAAAATATCTCCAACACATCCCCATGCAATCACCCTAATCATCCCACATCCCACCACCCTCCAAACATCCAGCACAGCATCACAGCTCACATCCCTTCAAACATCCAGCGCAGCATCACAGCTCACATCCCCTCAAGCATCCAGCACAGCATCACAGCTTACATCCCTTCAAGCATCCAGCGCAGCGCCGATGCCCAAACTCTCCCTGCAAACAGGCGCAAACTCAGCCCTTGCAGTCGTCCAGCGCAGCGCTGACGACCCACAACCTATCGTCAAACGACATTTTTTCTCGCTGGAAGCACCAGCGCGGAAGGGGATGCTGTCTGGCTCTGCTTCTGCAGGAGGGGAGCTGATTCTTGGACGGCGGGAATCTGCGTTGTTTTTCAAAGTCCGCTGTCTGAGCGGCAGCAGGCCGTGAGTTCGGACTTTGACGCTTTTAGCAGATTTCCGGCGTCTAGAAGCCAGCCCCCGACGAAGCCGCAGACAGACAGCATCCCCTTCCGCGGCGTCCCTCCGCACAAAAAAAGAAGACACCCCACTTCAGTGTCTCCCCTCCGGAATCGTATACTCATTCCTTATATATATTTCCGTAAAAATCTTCGCCCTCTCCGGCGCTTCCCCATTAAACAGCAGCCGGAACAAATCATCACCGGCTCATACCCCTGTATCCTGGCATCCTGCCCGATCAGGAAATGAATAAATCCTTCCCTCATCAGCTCATAATTCCGCCCCATAAAATCATTGGCAACCATCTTCACCTGACCAGCTTTCCCCGCTCCGGCAATTGCCTCACACACCCCTTCCTCCCCATGAGAAGTAAGATATATCCCGTCAAGATCCGGAACATCCTTAAATATCCCTTCCGTAATTTCCCTGGCCCTGCCATTCTCCTCAAAGCAATACTCCGGCCCAATGATCTCAATCCCAGGATACTTCCGCGCAATTTCCTCACGGAATCCAACCACCCTGCTACTCAGAGAAGTATTGGTACTATAGCCGGAAATCACAACAACCTTTCCTTTTCCACCGGTCAGCTCCCCCATAAGCCCCGCAGCCGCACGGCCACACTGCACACCGTTCTGCCCTACAAAACAAAGCCGTTTCGTATCCTCCACATCCGAAGTAAACGTCACCACCGGGATCCGAAATTCCTCTACAAACCGGTCAATTTCCCTTTTCACACGTTCCTCATCCAAAGGAACCATGGCAATACCACGAACCTCTTCCATCCGCATCTTCTCCATGGCGAGAATAACATCCTCCGCATTCTGATGCTCGATCTTATGGACCAGGACTGTACCACCAAGATTATCCACCTCAGCGCACGCCTCCTGGATTCCCTTCAGAACTTCTTTCATAAAAGGTGTTTCCGCACCCTGCAGGATCACGCCGATCTTAATATTATTTCTGCTCATGGATAGAGCACGGCCCAGTTGATTCGGCTTATACCCCATCTCATCAGCGATGGCACGGATCCTCTCAGCAACCTCCGGACGGATCCTGCCCCTGTTATTTAACGCTCTGTCAACAGTACCTCTGGAAACACCGGCAGCTTCCGCGATCTGCCTTATAGTAACTCCCATACTAAGCACCTCTTTCTATGATAATCCGGATTCTTTTCTGTATTCCGCAGGACTTAAGCCCGTAAACTTCTTAAATGTCTTGGAAAAATAATGATAATCTCCAAAACCGGAACGCAATGCCACATCCTTCACTTTACAGTTCGTCTCTGAAAGAAGCTTCTTTGCACAGTCGATCCGAAGCTCCTGCACATAATTGGAAAAACCGATCTTCATCTCCTGTTTGAAAAGATAACTGAGATAAGCAGGATTCACCTCCGCCGCATCTGCTACATCCTGAAGGCTGATCGGCGCTTCATAATGTTCCCGGATAAACTCCAGAGCTTTTTCACAGCAGCAGAGGTCCCCTCCGGAACAGCATCCTCTTCCCCCACAAAAAGCTGTGAAATACAGGCACTGCCCTTTTCCCTGAATTTCTCAAAGCTTTCAATATCTCCATACCAGATGGGCTCTTTCTCAATTCCGGCTGTCTGATTCAATTTCTTAAGCCACTGTACCAGAAGTCTTCCGTCGGTATAACGATCCTGACAGTCAGCGAGAACCTGTGTCCAAAGCTCCTCCGCTTTCTTTCGGTCTTTCCCTGCCTTCAGCCTGGAAATCTGCCCTTCCAGCTTCTCAGCACTTTCCGGTAAAACACTGTCCGCTTTCTTCCGTCCTTCAAAATAAAGGATCTCTTTTTTCTCATAAAAATGCAGCTTCATCATTTCTCTGGCCTGCTGATAAGCCTGGCGGATCCCATCCTCTCCCATGCAGACACTGCTGACACTGATACCAAAATCACAAAGATCCTCCTGACAGTGCCGGTAGCAGATCGCTGCTGCCTCAGTCAGTCTCTGCTGCATAGCCGATGTCCTGCAGTCTCCGGAAAGATCAAGAAAACAGCAAAAAATCCCTGCGCCAAGATAGACCACTTCCGTAAATTCACTTTCTGTCCCAAGAAGCTCCTCCGTACGTTCCAGCAGTCTGTGACGGAAATGATGGGAATACTGTTCCACTTCCAGCGGCGTCCATTGTCTTTCCCTCTCTGCCAGTTCTCCATAAACATACAGATCACAGCACTGTTAAAATATTTCCCGGCGATTCCGGCTTCCACACGCTTTTCCTCACGTGCCTGATTTTTCAGCATCCCCGAGATCAGTCCGTTAAAAAAATAATACTTCAGAGCGTGACTTCCCAGATGGATCAGCTTTCTCGTCCGTGCCTGTTCCTGACTTTTTTCTCTGCGCTTCTCGATCAGCCGGGCTGATTTTTCCAGAGTATCATAAAGACTATCCTCGTCCAGACTGTTCTTTAATACATATTCATCCGCCCCAAGGCGCATGGCCTCTTTTACATATTCAAAATCATCATGACAGCTGAGCACGATAATATAGATATCCCTGTTTTCCTCACGGATCTTTCTGATCAGCTCAATTCCATCCATCACAGGCATGGTAAGATCCGTCACAAGAACATCGATTTTTTCTTTCTGAAGGATCCATAAGCTTCCTCCCCGTCTTCTGCATCATCCACGATCTCATATCCTGCTTTTTCCCAGGAATCCAGGGTTTTGAGATAGCTCCTTACAAGAAAATCATCATCTGCCACCAGTGTTCTGTACATTAATTTTTTCTCCCTTCTTCAGGCATATCATAGATCGCAGGCAGAAATACCGTAACCTCCGTACCGTTTCCACTGCTTACGTATTCCATTCCTCCCTGTGTCCCGTAATAAAGCTCCAGGCGTTCTTTTACATTTGGAATCCCCACTGCGGAAAGTCCGTTTGTTTTTTTTGCATGACTGTTAAAAAGATCTCGGATCTGCTCTTTTGTCATTCCTCTGCCGTTATCCTTTACTATGAGGATCAGCTTTCCTTCACTTACGTTTCCGCTGATCCAGATTTTTCCTGTTTGCCGTTTGATGTCGATCCCGTGAAGAAGAGCATTCTCCACAAGCGGCTGAAGGATCAGTCTTGGAATATAGCACCGGTATGCTTCCTCAGAGATCTCATATTTCACCCGAAAGCTTCCCTGATAGCGAAAATCCTGCAGATGGATATAATTTTTCAGTATATGGATCTCATCGGCAACAGAAAGGAAGCTTCCCTTTTTGTTGATACTGGCCTGCAGAAGCTCCACGAAATCTCCAATAAGCCCCGCCAGCTCTTTTTCCCCTTTCAGAAATGCCGCAAATTTGATGGAGTTCAATGTATTATACATAAAATGCGGTGTGATCTGATACTGCAGTGCTTCCAGCTCTGCATCTTTTTTCTGCTGTTCCTCTTCGATCACCTGGGCGATCAGAGCTTCGATATAATCCAGCATGTGGTTGAATTCTTTTCCGAGGGTTCCGATCTCATCAGCAGTAGTCACTTCTGTACGGAGGCTCAGATCTCCCTCACCAACCTTCTCAACCGTGCCAGTCATGGATCTGAGCGGTCCGCAGACTACTCTGGAGAGCCACAGTGCCAGCAGCACAGCTGCCACAAAAACTGCACCAAATATTCCGATCAGAAAGAGCCGCATCCGGGAAAGTCCGCTTAAAACTTCTTTTTTCGGTACCTCCAGATATAAGCCGCAGTCTGAAAAGCTACCTCTGCTGAAAAAAGAGATCACACCGTTTTTTTCTGCATAGCCTTCCATTTTTGGAACATTCTGATCTGTAATCTCTGGAAATGTTTTTCCAATGTCACTGTAGTCTCCGGATGTCACGATTTCATCATTTCTGTCTACCAGAACTATTCTGGTGATCTTTTCATCATTGACAGCTTCCAGATATTCGTAATAAATTGCCCGTTCCCTGATGTCTGCGACAACATACCCCAGAATCTCTCCGTTATCATCCTCTACCTTCTGGATCACAGAAAGAAAGCTGCCGCCTTCATGGATCGGAGATTCCACAAGAACCGGAAAGGAATCCAGTTCCTGTATTTTTTCCAATTCCTCGATATGTTCTCCTGAAATCCCCTGCTTGTTTACCGGAAATTCCTCAGAAGTCACAGCCATTTTTTTGTCGGGAAAGACAAAGTAAAGGGAGTTGATATCTTTATATTCCCGACTGTGTTCCCGGAGAAGCCCGGCCATATTTTCCAGGCTGTTTTCATTTCCTGTACAGCTGTAGTCCTTCGCATTATTCCGTATATCTGTATCCCAGGCAGTTCTCGTATTCACATAATAAATCTCTTTCAGGGATTCGTCCAGATCTTTTATAGTCTGCTGCATCCGTCCATACAGGATACCTGAATAATTTTCTTCGATCATCCCTGCTGCCCGAAAATAAAATACCCCCGTAAGAGAACAGGCAGTAAACATGGTTACTGTCAGGATCGCCAGTAATATCTTTGCCCGGATACTTTTTAACATAGAACTCCTCCCTTCTGTAAAGCGGATATATGCCTCTCTATGCTATCTGCCCATAAACGCAGGAAACAGCAGGAGTATCCTACCCCTGCCTGATTTCCTGTTTGCGGTTGAATATATGTTTTACAATAAAATATTTATAACTGTCCGTGTGCCTCGCGCTCGGTAAGCTCCTGCATGATCGCCGGATACATTTTGTCAAGCTTATATCCGAAAAGCGTTACAATGATCACTGCTGCAATGAGGATCGGTCCAAATTTATAAAGAGAAACGATCATCTCCAGTGCTGTTTCCGGCTGTGCAGTTATTCCTGCAGATGAGCTTACATATCCGGAACTGCTTAAAAGACCTGTGATCACTGCGGAGGCAAGACCTGCGCCAACTTTTGTTCCGATGGAACCACCTGCAAAGATCAGACTTTCCTGACGGATATGGTTTTTCCACTGTCCGAACTCTACTACATCACCAACCATACTGAATACAACTGCGTTCAGTGGAGCAAGTCCGATGGCACGTGTGACACAGCTCATAACCATGAAGCCGAAGCTGTATGGATTCAGGAAAAACAGAATCTGGCCGCCAAGTGCAACAAATCCGCCGACAAATGCGATATTTCTTTTTCCGAATTTCTTGATCAACGGTGAGCAGATGAAGATTCCCACTACCAGAACCAGGGTCTCTGTAAGGAACAGTGCGCTGTACATCCATGTATCATTGTTGAAAATATATTTGCAGTAGTACGGAAGAATGGTTCCTGTGATCGTAAAGGATACACTCTGTACTGTCCACAGAAGCATTACTGCCCAGAAATACTGATTTGCAAAAAGTGCCTTCAGCATTGTCGGAATCGGAAGCTTCTCATCTTTCTTTCTTGCTTCGATCTGAACCTTTTCCTCACATCTGAAGAAGCAGAGAAGCAGAAGTGCAAGTGCAAGCACTGCCCATACACTCATAACCTTGATCCATGCAGCCTGATCATTTCCAAGAAGCTTTACAAGCGGCAGTGTACAGGTTGCTGCAACGATCTTTCCGATAGGTGACAGTCCCATTCTCAATACACTGAGTTTATCTCTCTCTGATGATTCGCGGATCATCATTGAAGAAAGGCTTCCATATGGAAGATTGATCGCTGTATAGCATATGGTCGTACAGAAGTTATAGGTTACAAAGAGATACAGAAACTGAAGCATCCCTGTTGTACGCGGCACTGTGAAAAGCAGTACTGCTGACAGCGCAAACGGAATGCTCATCCACAGAAGCCAGGGTCTTGATTTTCCCCATTTGGAATTGGTCCTCTCTACAATGACACCCATGACCAGATCGGAAAATCCATCAAAGCATCTGGAAAGTAACATTACCAGTCCTACTGTTGCTGCGCTTATCCCTACATAATCTGTGTAAAACAGCGTCAGCAGTGTTCCGATCATTCCGAACACGATATTACATCCTACATCTCCTCCAGCATAACACAGCCCTGTTGATACCGAAAGTTTTTTCTTCTCCATCTTATTATTCCCGCCCTTTCATTTCTTTTCGTTTTTTATTTTCGCTTTTCCTTTTGATGATTCTATTTTATTGAAAATACAGGATTATCATAGTATGAGAAATTTTAGTTTTTTTCGGTATTATTTTTACCTGACTGTTAAATCTGTACCAAAGTTTTTCTGATTCTGATATCTCTACATCCTTCTTTTGTCCTATTTTTATGTTTCGTGTTTTATTTTTGGATACCAGCCTGACTTTTTACCGAATCAGTCAATGCCTCTGCCGGATTGTAAAAAAATAATAAGCAGCGGACGGAAACCTGCTTGTATCAGGGATGAGAATGTCCGTCATCCTTCATATATGTATCAATATTTTCTTCGGTAAGCACCTGGGAATCCAGAATCTCATCTTCTCCTGTTCCCTCTCCCTCCAGATCCTTCACAATATACCGGATGGTTTCATAACCGATCTGATAACCGGACTGCGCGCCAAGCGCCACGATACGCCCATCCTGAACCGCTTTCAAGGCATCTTCCTGAGCATCTACGGAAACAATAGAAATCTCCCGTCCTTCAGTTGCCTCTGAAAGCCCCAGGGCCGTCACTGCACTTGTGGCCATGATTCCGTTAAGATCCGGATACTTCACCAGGATCTCATCCACATCCTTCTGGGAAACCCGCATATTGCTGTATCCGTTCCGAACCATATCAATGGTGATCCCTGGCTCTTTTTCCATATATTTTTCAAATCCGGCAACACGCATCCGGTGTCCAGCCTGCTTAAAATCACCGGCGATCACGCCAATCTTTCCTTTATGATCCAGAGCCTTTGCAAGCTGCTCGCCCAGCTCATAGCCTAGTTTTTCATTGTCAATTCCAATATAAGGGATTTCTGAATCCTCTATGGGAGTATCACAGGCATATACAGAAATCCCCTTTTCTCTTGCGAAATTTAAATAATCTTCGCATTCATAGGAATCTATAGGAGAAACTGCCATCGCCTGGATATCGGTTTTCAGAAGATCCCGGATCATATTTTTCTGAACCTCTTCTTCTGTTTCGGAATCCGGAGACAGAATCACCACATCTGCATGATATTTTTCTGCCGCATCTTTCATTCCGTCGCAGACAGACAACCAATATTCACTGCTTTTAGATTTTGTAACAACACCGATCGTTACCTGCTCTTCTTCTGTTTTCTTTGCAGAAGACCCGCATCCGGAAAGGCTGCAAACTCCTATGACTGCCACCAGAATACAGATATACTTTTTTCTCATGAAGGATATGCCTCCTTTTCTTTTGCAGCTATATTTGCCACGGGAAAAAAGACTCCGGAGCCTTTTTCTCCGGTCCGGAGTCTTTTCCTATCTGGCAATGCAGGGTTTACATTTACATTTTACCAGAGTTTTCTGTAGATTTCTTTTACTTCCTCTTCTGTTACATCACGCATGGTATTCTGAGGACTTCCACTGTCCATGGCATCATGTGCCATTTTGTCGATGACGTTGAAGAACTCTTCTTTATTGATACCGAACTGCTCCAGAGTCGGAGTATCCAGTTCATTTACAAGTGACTCTACTGCTTTCAGGAATTTCTCAGCCGCTTCCTGATCAGAATCAGTTGCATCCGCCACACCAATATCACGTCCCAACGCTCCGAATCTGTCGTATGCTCCGGGAAGCGCAAAGGTAAGGCACTCCTTCAGAAGCATGGCATTGGAAAGTCCGTGTGCTACATGGAACAGTGCTCCGATCGGACGGCTCATTCCATGGATAATGGTAACAGATGCATTGTTAAATGCGATTCCTGCCTCAAGAGCAGCGACAGACATCTGTACACGAGCTTCTTCATTCTTTCCGTCTTTATATGCAACCGGAAGATATTTAAAGATCCTCTTTACTGCAGATACTGCAAAAGTATCGGAAAGTGTCTGTGCTTTTCTGGATGTATAAGCTTCCACACAGTGGCAAAGTGCATCAAGACCTGTTGCTGCTGTGATCTTTGGAGGTGCAGTCATAGTAAACTGCGGGTCAATAATGGCAAGATCCGGCATGAGAACTTTGCCTTTAAGAAGCATCTTGATGTCTTTTTTGGTATCCGTGATGATCGTGAACTGTGTTGCCTCAGATCCCGTTCCTGCTGTGGTAGGGATCGCCGCCATTGGCGGCATCTTTACATCGATCACTTTTCCCATGTAGTCGGAAATGCTTCCACCGTTTACTACCAGTGAGCCGATGGCTTTCATGGAGTCAATGGGGCTTCCGCCTCCCAGAGCTACCAGGAAGTCACAGTTCTCATCTTTATAGATCTGTAAGCCTTTTTCGATCATGGTATCTGTTGGCTCACCACAGATGTCAGAATAAATGCTGTATTCAATGCCCTGATTTGTCAGCGCCTTCTCAACTTTTGCACAGTTTCCCAGGTCGATCATTACTTTATCGGTTACGATCAGAGCTTTTTTACCAAGGAGTTTCAGTGCTCCTTCTGCCATGTCCAGTGCTCCGGAACCGGAAATAATTTCTCCAGGTACAATAAATTCTCTTGCCATTGTCAAAATCTCCCTTCAGTCAGTACAATTTTTTTCATAATAGCAGCAGGTCTACTGCTGTCCGCTCCTCACGAACAACAGCATTCTCCTATTCCTGCTGCCTGTTATTTACGATCCAGTATCAGTATCTCCGAATCCTTAAAACTCGGCGTCATGAAGCAGGTATATCTCTCATCCTCGCAGCGGTCTGTCTGCAGCCACGGATTTCCGTCAATGTGGCGAATCATCCAGCATGTATACATCTGATATCCAGGTGCAACTGCCTGCGGATGAAGCTCTCCTCCTGGAATTGCGGAAAAGCTCTCGTCTGTACTCTTAAATACCTGATCACCGACAAAGCTTGCTCCAAACCCTTCCGGATGATCAAATTTGAAAAAGTATGTCTCAGGCTGCGGATGTCTGTGCGGCAGGTATCCGGACCAGTTTCCTCTGTCATTGAGAACCTCACCAAGTACCATATTGGACTCCGGTGAAATGTCATGATCGAAGATGGTGTTTACTCTTCTCTTCGCAACATTTCCGAACTTGCCTACGCAGGAATATCCCCACGGAGCATCTTCCGGTTTGTAGAGTTTTGCACCGAAATCTTTCTCGTTCTTTGTGCACTGAACAAGGATCTGTGACTCTGCATTTGCTACAACTGTAATCTCAGTTCCTGTGCATCCGTGAACACACCATGGTCCTCTGTGAACACGTCTTTTCTGGTTGCTGCAGCTTCGTTTCCGTTCCATTTATAGGTAATGTTTCCGGAGAGGAGGAGAACTGCTGTCTCCTCACCCTCTCTTAAAAATGTTCTTGTCTCTCCTGATTTCATACGGTAAACACGGATGTCCATCATCATGGCCTTGCACTCATTATCGTATGTTGTAAGAATCTTTTCGCCTTTTTCGTCATATTCCGGATAACCAAATACTTTACTCATTTTCTTACCTCCCAGATTAGTACAGTCTTGCCTCTTCACGGCCTTTCATAACTCCCTCGCAGGCCTTTCTTACGCTTTCTTTCTCAGATGTTGTTGCGATTCCTACATCCCACCAGGACTCATATCCGTCTGTCATGGTCTTCGGGATAACTTTGAGATCAAAGAGGCATGCGATCTCCTGCTTTTTGGCATCTTCCAGAGCGTCTACCAATTCCTGGATGGTGCGGCAGGTATAGGTCTTCAGACCATAGCCTTCGCCGATCTTTGCATAATCTACAGGGATCAGATCTCCGGTCGGTTTCTTGCCGTCTGTATAACGGAACTCTGTTGCAAGGTTCCGATTCCGTGGTTCATCTCAAGGTTATTGATGCAGCCAAATCCGCAGTTATCGAATACCATGATATTGACTTTCTGTCTCTCCTGCATGATAGTCATGATCTCACTGTGGAGCATCTGGAAGCTGGAATCTCCAACTACGCAGTATACTTCATTATCCGGCTCAGCAAATTTCACACCGAGGGTAGCGGCAACCTCATATCCCATACAGGAATATCCGTACTCTGCATGATATCCGCCACGTTTGTCTGTTCTCCACATACGCTGCATACAGCTTGGAAGGGAACCGCCTGCTGTGATGATGGTTGCATCTTTGTCGATAGTTCTGTTGATTGCTGCAAGTGCTGCTGTCTGTGTGATCTTTCCGTTTGTGAGCTTTACATATTCCGGAATCGTACGAGGATCTCTTGCCTTGATCAGCGGCTCAAAATCATCTCCTGTGTACTCAATGCTTCCAAGGCGTTCCATCTCTTTATCCCATGCAGCTTTTGCTTTCTCGATCTCATCTGTGTATGCAGATTTATATCCTCTTGCACGAAGCTTTTCTGCAAGTGCTTCTACGGTAGCTTTTGCATCACCCACTGCTTTTACTGCATCCATCTTGTATGCGTGGAATCTGCAGTTGTTGATACTTACAAACTGAACATCCTCATTCTGGAACAGATGCTTGGAGCTTGTTGTAAAGTCAGACATTCTGGAACCGATAGAAATTACCACGTCTGCGTCTTTACCGATGATGTTGGAAGCGTAGGTTCCTGTTACACCGATACCGCCAAGACAGTACGGATTGCCGGACTGGCAGGCACTCTTTCCGGCCTGTGTCTCGCCGAATGGGATCTTGAATTCCTCGCAGAATTTCTCAACAGCTTCTCCGGCTTCTGAGTAACGGACACCACCACCAACAACGATAAGCGGTTTCTTCGCTCCTGCGATGACCTCTGCCACATCCTCAAGCTCTTCCTCTACTGCAACCGGTCTTGTGATCCTGTGCACTCTCTTCTTGAAGAAGTACTCCGGGAAGTCAAAGGACTCACCCTCAACATCCTGGCAAAGTGCGATGCAGCATGCACCTGTTTCAGCCGGATCTGTAAGAACTCTCATTGCATTGATCAGAGCGGTCATGACCATCTCCGGTCTTGTGATCCTATCCCAGTATTTGCAGACTGGTTTGAATGCATCGTTCGTACTGATGGCAAGGCTGCTGCTCTGCTCCAGCTGCTGGAGAACCGGGTCAGGCTGGCGAGATGCAAAAGTATCTGCCGGGAATACAAGAAGCGGAATATTATTTACAGTTGCTGTTGCACATGCTGTTACCATGTTTGCAGCTCCAGGTCCGATGGAGGAAGCGCATGCAATGATTTTTTTGCGGTTGCTCTGTTTTGCAAAAGCGGTAGCAACGTGACACATACCCTGCTCATTTCTTCCCTGAAGAACCTTCAGCTGTCCCGGATTTGTATCCAGTGCCTCACCAAGTCCTACAGCAATACCGTGTCCGAAGATCGTGAAAATCCTTCTACGAATTTTGTCTCCACTCCGTCCATGGAAACATACTGATTATCCAGAAATTTTACAATTGCCTGTGCAGTTGTCATTCTTACTGTCTTTGCCATTTTTTCCACTCCTTTTCTTTATACTCTTGCGATCATTTCGCCGAATTTTTCTTTTCATCTTTAATGAATGCGTGAACTTCATCCGGTCCCGGAAGGGAATCGGAGCAGTTGTTGCTCTTAACCATCATGGATGCCTCAGCAGAACCAAACTCCAGGCAGTCAATGATCTCCCAACCCTGATACAGTCCATACAGGAATCCGGAGCCGTATCCGTCGCCGCCGCCGAAGCCTTTTCTTGCCTCAACCGGGAATGGCTTGATGCTGAACTTCTGTCCATCAACTGTGTAGGCTGTAGAACCCTTCATACCGTGTTTGATGACAACGATCTTTGCATTTTTTGCCTGCCAGTAAGCTGCACTCTCCTCATCAGTCATGCCTTCTTTGATCAGTTTCTCTGTAAGGTCAAACTCTTCTCTGGAGCCCATGATGATGTCAGCTTCCTTAGCTACGATGGAATAGTAGATGGAAATCTCATCTGCATTCTTCCAGTTGTACTCTCTGTAATCAATATCAAAAATGATCTTTGTGTTTACTTTCTTAGCAAGCATAACCGCTTTGATCGCTGCTTCTCTGGAAGGGCTCTCTGCAAGAGCAGTTCCAGAAATGAGGATCGCTTTTGCATTTTTGATATAATCCTCGTGGATGTCGTCTACATGAAGCTGCAGATCTGCGATACGGTTACGATACATGAGGATGCTGCTTTCCTTTGGAGAAAGCATCTCGGTAAAGGTAAGTCCCAGCTTCTCTCCGTTTGTACATTTTGTGATCTGTGAGGTATCGATTCCTCTCTCATCAAAATAATCTACAACATACTCACCGAACTGATCATCCGAAACCTTTCCGATAAATCCTGCTTTCAGGCCATGCTTGGTAACACCTACAGCAATGTTTGCAGGAGATCCTCCTACAAATTTCTCAAACATATGTACCTTCTTCAGGGGTTTGAACTCCTCCTTTACCTGATCGTTGTAAGCAGGATTAAAATCAATGGCAACTCTTCCAAGGAGCACCAGTCCATTGGTCTGGATTCATCAAATTCGATATACTTCATGATCTTACCTCCGTTTGTTTGATGGTTTATTTTTTACTTCTTTTTTATGTGCTTTTTTACTTTGCGTGCTTTTTTCTTTTGTTTAGCGTGCTTTCTTGCGTGTTTCTTATGATGTTAATATAGCACTGTTTTACAATTTGGGCAAGTACTTCTTTTCATTTTTCTTTTTTTTCAGTTATTCTATACAATTTTTGTAGTTTTGTTTTGTTCAAAGTAGCTATTATCTACATGTGCATTTGCGTGTTGATGTTTTTAGCACGCTATTAGCACGCAATCAAATGTATCCAGACAGTTGTTTTCTTGGAATCTATATTCCATATCGTAGTATCTTACAGATTTCCTGTAATATAAAAAAGCCTGCAGTTTTCATCCTGCAGACTATTTTATATGATACTTTGCACAATACATGTTCAAAGGTTATATTTTGTTTTGATCTTGATATCTGTAAAGAGATATTCTCTCTCCGGCTCCTGTCCTTTTGTCAGGATATCCGCCAGGATCCTTGGCGGTTCATACCCCTGGACATATCCATTCTGGTCGATCAGAAAATCCACATGATCATTCTTCAGTGCCCGTTCATTCTTCGGAGTCTGATCGTAGATCACAACGTAGGGCCTGCGGTCAAGTCTCAGCTTTTCAAATGCCTTACCCACTCCTGCCTGGCCTCCGGATACCACCAGGATTCCGCTGATCCCTGAAGTACTCATCATGGCATTTTCTATAATGTGCTCCACCTCAGCTGCTTCATCAAAGCTTCCGTGAACACCGGCGATCTCCAGATGTGGAAAAGCCGCTTGGCTTCCTCCACAAAGCCATCCACTCGCTGATTGTCAACATGATTGCTGAAATATCCGGTGATGATCAGGATCTTTCCATTTCCTCTTGTCAGCATTCCAAGAAGTCCGGCTGCGGTACGTCCGCTCTTGCGGTTATCCATTCCCACAAAACAGGTTCTTCTCGTTCCTACAATATCAGAGTTAAAGGTTACTACTGGGATATTCTTCTCTTCGATCAAAGCATTCAGTTTCTCCCGGACAGTCTCACTGTCTACCGGCATGATCGCAAGTCCCCGGATTCCTTCCTGTTCCAGTTCCTCAATGGCCTGCAGCTGTTCCTCTTCATCAACGGAAAGACCCTCTTTCAGGATCAGCTGGATCCCTTTTTCTTTCAGTTCCACGGCTGCCTTCTCAATACCACGGTTTACTTCCTGCATAAAAGAAGATCTGGCAAGCTGTGTCACCACTCCGATCTTCAGTCTTTCATCTTTAGCTGTTCTGGAATGTTTCCGTTCTTTCTGTACATATCCCATCTCGTCCGCCAGACGGCAGATTCTCTCTGCCACCTCCGGATTGATCCGTCCTCTGTGGTTCAATGCTCTGTCCACGGTTCCCCTGGAAACCCCTGCCTGTTCTGCAATCTGCTGTATTGTTACCGCCATAAATCCTTCT
>ENA-OQLB01000432-OQLB01000432.1-human-gut-metagenome-genome-assembly--contig:-NODE-432-length-24240-cov-2.493676_pt1 | contig 24240 bp, 32 predicted proteins | sample MGYA00242656_ERZ504813 | MGnify/ENA primary metagenome ERZ504813 (study PRJEB26092, sample SAMD00036388) | human gut metagenome | host: Homo sapiens | study: EMG produced TPA metagenomics assembly of... | reverse complement strand
TTTTATTTTTTGTACTTTTTTTCATACAAAATTTTTCTTTGAAAATTCTTTCTCCTTTTTGTGCTATTTTTTCTTATTCCCTTTTTGCGATATAATATTCTCATATTCAGCGGGGTACCAGATTCATAGGCTTTTTCGCTAAATGCAGCCTGTCTCACATGAAGTGATTGAGAAAATCGTAGAAGCAAGTGCCTACGCTCCATCCTGGAAGAATACGCAGACAGCAAGATATATTATAATAGAAGAAACAGCTCTCAAAGACAGGATTGCCAGAGAAGCTGTTATGGGATTTGAATGGAATACAGGCATCATTCTTGGTGCACCGGTACTGGTTGTTCTCGCTTCCGTTCCGGGGAAAAGCGGTTACGAAAAGGACGGAGCTTATTCCACCTCAAAAAAGGATAAATGGGAAATGTTCGATGCCGGTATCGCTGCGCAGACCTTCCAGCTCGCTGCTCATGAATGCGGAATCGGTTCGGTTGTCATGGGTATTTTCGATGAAACACAAGTAAAAGAAATTCTCAGTCTCGATGACAGCCTGAATGTATCTGCCCTGATTGCAATCGGTCATCCGGCTGTCAGCCCAACTGTTCCGGCACGTAAATCAGTCCAGGAGCTGCTCCAATACCGTTAATCTCTCACTGTCGTACAGTTGACCGTGTTGTACATATTCTAATACACAAATTATCTAGAAATTTACCAGTTTCTTGTTGACACTACTGTGATAAAGTGATATAGTGTAACCAACTTAATCAGAGAGCTAAACCAAAGGCGGTTTCCAACACGAGGATACCGCTATTTTAAAAAGACTTGATTAAGCTACAACATTGGTTGTTATTGCAGTTATATTGTTGCCGGTCGTTTCCCCCAAGAATGGTCTTGCAACGATAAAACTCCAATTTATATATACATCCTCTTTGTAGGAGCATTCCCCAGCTTTGTATATAAGGCAAACTGCAATGCAACGAGGAAAAACCTCTCAATGACATACCAAAAAGAAAAGACATGACCTCGAGGGGTCATGTTTTTTCTTTCCAAAAGTAAAGGAGACGTGAAAATATGAGTAGTTCAAGACCGATAGATACCCCGAAAGATCCCCGTACAGACGAGAAACCCGTATTTTCAAAAGAGCTGGTGCAGGAAGATCTGAAAGATGAATTCAAAGCAGGCTCCAACTCCGAATGGGCCGCTGATTCCCAAGATGAGCTCGAAGACTGGATCGAAGAACAGGGGATTCAACTGAGATATTAATTCCATTCACAGGAATATTTTCAAAGAGCGGCTGGAAAATCGATTATATGATTTCCCAGCCGCTCTTTATTATACTTTATTTTTCACTCACGAAAATAAACTTCACGCTTCCATCCATTCCATCTGCAATTCCAGAGAAGTTCTTATATTCTTTAGATGCATCAAGAAGTTCATTTGCTTTATTAAGAAGTTCATCAATATCGCCATCAAATACGCTTACAAGCTTTTTAATTCCTTCTTCATTAAACTGAATCATACCACTGTTTAATTCGGCTGCGCCAGAATCAAGTTTCTCAACACCGGAAATCAATGGTGCTATGTTGCTCTGAAGAGTGTTAAGACCTGTCGAAAGTGCGACAGCTCCGCTGTCAAGTTTAAGTGCACCTGCTGCAAGCTGACCAGATCCATTTGCAACAGTCTGTGCTCCGGCATTTGCTGTCTTCATATTCGTATTTAAAGTAGCACTTCCCGCACTTACTTGTGAAGCTCCGGCACTTAATGTTCCGAGTCCCGAATTCAGATCTTGTGTTCCTGCAAGTAAATTTCCACTTCCATCTAAGAGCTGTTTTGTTCCAGCTGTAAGCTGAGTCTTCATACTTCCAACACCGCCTTGAAGCTCTGTTGCTCCAGCTCCCAGAAGTTCCAGTGCCTCTTCTAACGAGCCGGCTCCTCCTTGTATATTTTGTAATCCTGCAACAACCTGACTTGCTCCGGATCCGATGCTTCCGAGGTTATCAGATAAATTTTTCGCACCTGCTGCAAGTTCATTCGCACCTGCTGATGCCTGGGTAATTCCGCTGTTCACAGCTTGCTGCTGTGTTTGAAGTCCACTTATAACATTATTCAGTACAGCCTGCTGCTCCGGTGTTGCTGACTCAAAAAGACTTGTCAGTGCTGCAATCATTGCTGAATTATCATTCCCTACCGCAATCTGATCAAGTGAACTTTTAAGATTTGCCGCTCCGTCCGCAAGTCCGCTGGCTCCTGTCTGTGCCTGTGTAATTCCACCACTTACACTCTGCGCACCTTCTGCAGCACTTGCAGCTCCATTTTTCAGATTTTCTGCTCCGGCTTTAGCCTGTTTAATTCCACCATTCAGTTGTTCTGCACCACTGCTCAAAGAATCCACACCTGCACCAACCTGGTTTTGCATTTGTGCAATTCCATTATTCAGATCTTTTGCTCCGCTTTCAAGTTTAGCTGCTCCCGCACTGGCATTTTGTGCTCCTGCCTCAACCTGTGCTGCCCCTGTTTTCAAACTTTCTGTACCATCTGCCAGTTGACTCGTTCCTTTTGCAAGACTCTTACTTCCATCGGCCAATGTGTTTGCCCCACTGACCAGACTTCCTGTTCCACTTGCCAGTTCCTTTCCGCCGCTTGCCAGCTGATCTACTCCGCTTACCAGTGTTCCTGATGAAGAAAGCAGTGTATCCAGTCCGTCTTTTAGTTCTCCGGAGCCGCTGACAAGTTTGTTCGATGCATCTTGAAGTTCTGTCATAGAATCCTTCAGTTCATCCAGGCTGTCAAATTTATCGGTACCTACTTCATTGAACACTTCGTTTGTTGCAACTGTAACGGCTTCTACTTTTTCGTAATCTGTCACATCTGCTTCTACTGTAAAGGAATCCGGGATATCCAGATCATCCACCTTGCTACTAACTGATGTAAGCTGTTCTTTCAACTGTGGAAGTCCCATTCCGATCACGATATCTCTGTCACCATCTGAGATTACTTTTCCATTATCAACGGTTACATTTGAAAACTTCTCTCCATCCATCAGAAGTCCGGTTGCCATCAAAAATGGTGTGTATTTCCCGCTGTCAGCACTTGTATTCTGATATTCATAATGAATCTTTAAGTGTCCACTCTTTCCTTCCAGATCATCTGCGCTGACTTTCTTTCCGTCAAGTTCATAAGTAACCTTCATTCCTACAGGAATCTTCTTTGTGGTTGTTCCCTGATAACAGATATCTTTCTTATCTCCCTGCCATACCAGTTTACCGTTATTTTCAGAAAAGGTTTCATCACCTTTTACATTCTTGATATCTTTCAGATCTGATACATCATCGATTGTTCCAAGACTCGAAATATTTTTCAGCTGATCCGATACCGTAACATCTTTCTGGTTTCCTGCGTCATCTACTTTTACATATACAGTCTCATCTTTTACAGGTGTTGCGCTGCTGCTTGTTTTTGTTTCGCTTGTTTTCCTTGTCTCTGTACTTTTATCTTTATTATCTGCCGCCTGTACATTTACAGATGTTCCTGCAATATTTCCAACTACAAGTGATGCCATAAGTGCAAGTGTAACTAATACTCTGTATTCCCTGTTCTTCATGTTTAAAAACCTCCTGTAAGCCTCTACTGACTTTCCTGTCGGTATGCCTTCTTCTTTTTTGACTACTGGTCATTTTCTAGCTCGCACTTACTATAACTCAAAAATGACCACAAGTCAATATTTTTTCTACAAAAAAGTTGACGCTGAGTCATTTTGATTTTATAATAAAGATAATTCAAAGGAAAAGAGGAATGAATCATGGGAAAAGTAGATGAAAACAAGCATCAGAAAATGGATGCTCTCTTTCAAAGCGCATACGATTTATTTCTGAATCAGGGAATCGAGAAAACATCAATCAGCGATATAGCAAAAAAGGCCGGAGTTGCGAAAGGAACGTTCTATTTATATTTTGCAGACAAATACGAGATACGCGACCGGCTGATCGCACGGACAGCCAGCCGACTTTCCATAGAGCACACAAAGCTCTGGAGACAGCGACATCCCCGAATTCGAAGATAAGATTATTTTTATTGTAGATTACGTTTTAAATGCCATGCAGAAAAATAAACTGATTCTGAGATTTATCTCTAAGAATCTCAGCTGGGGCATTTTCAGACAGGCTATCACCAATAATACGCAGGATGATGAGGGTGAAATTCTTGCATATTTTAGTAATATCCTTCTGGATCATCCGACAATCAAACTTCGTGCGCCGGAAACTATGCTGTTTCTGATCATAGAACTTGCAAGTTCTACTTCATACAGCACGATCCTGGACAACGATCCGATGTCGTTTGAAGAATTGAAGCCATATCTTAACGAAAGTATCCGCGCGATCATCCGTAACCATATTATCGAAGATACCGCAGAAAATTAAATCGAGTAGGAGCGGTGACTAACCGCCGTCCTCTCACACCACCGTGCGTACCGTTCGGTACACGGCGGTTTCAATAGTTGACGTGCACAGACTGATAGGCTGTGGCTAAATCATAGAAGCCACTGTTTATCAGTCTTTCTTTTGTCATGGCTTTCTTAACTGTTGTCAGATTCGCACAATACCAGTGTCCTCTTCGGCAGTTTGCTGCCATGTTCGCATAGTATTCGTGTACTCCCATCTTTATCAGATTTCTTTTCTTTGTTCTTGGAAGTTTCCACTGTTTCCATATACACATACGTATTCTGCGGTAGAGCCATCCGTTGATGTCATCTATGTTGTTCTTCATACTTGCAATTCCGTAGTAGTTAAGCCATCCCCTCGCATACACCTTGATTTTCTCAAGGCTTGGCTTGATTGACTGACATCGCTTACGGGAAGATAACTCCTTCAGTCTAGACTTAAACTTCTTCCATGACTTCGGATGAACTCGGACATAAATGCCTTTTCCGTTCCTTCCCAATGCAAAGCCAAGGAATTTAAAATTTCGGATTGCAAATACACTGACAGTACGACTCTTTTCTCGGTTGACTGTAAGTTTCAGCCTCTCCTCAAGATATTTTGTACTGCTTTCCAAGAGTCTCTCTGATGCTCGCTTGCTCTTTGCAAGAAGCACAATGTCATCTGCATATCTTATGCATGGAACGCCTCTTTTCAAGAATTCCTGGTCGAACTCATTGAGGTAGACATTTGCCAGCAATGGTGATAGATTTCCACCTTGTGGTGAGCCTTCCTCTGTGTCAATGACTACTCCGTTTTCCATTACACCGCTTTTCAGATAGCGCTTTATCAACTGTACTACTCGTTCATCTTTTACATTCTTCCGGAGAAGATTGATGAGAATTTCGTGATTAAGAGTATCGAAGTACTTTGACAAGTCAAGGACTACAGCAAATGTATAGCCTTGTTCTGCATACTCCTTAACCTTAAGTATTGCATCTTTTGCACTTCTGTTCGGACGATAGCCATAGCTACCCTCTGCAAACAGCGGTTCATAGATCGGCACTAACTGTTGGGTTATTGCCTGTTGAAGTGTACGGTCTACCACTGTTGGTATGCCAAGCTTTCGCACACCACCATCTGGTTTGGGAATCGTGGCTCGTCTTACTGGAGACGGAGTATACTTCCCACGGTATATGCGGTCAGTTAACTCTTGTTGATGTTCCTTTAGATATAGAAGAGCCTCCTCAATGGTCATGCCATCAATTCCTGGCGCTCCCTTGTTTACCTTAACTCTCTTATACGCTCTGTTAAAGTTATCTTTATACAGTATCGCTTCTAAAAGTCTCGGCTGTGCACTGTCTCTTTCTTTCCATATCCGATTGAATGACCTAGACGCTTTCACATACCCTTCATGTTCCGCATTATCTCTTTGCGAACAGCCATTGTTTTCAATGTTTTCTGCCATAGACAGTCATTCCTCCTTTCTCGGTCATACTTGGGACTCCTACTGATTCGGTCCTTCACCTCTCGGCTACTATGACCTCTGCTGACTTCTATGCGTTCAGCATTGCTTTATGCAATGTTTACCTCTTTCAAGGCGTACCGCACAGACCTCCCTAGGTATCACACGTTTCTTCCTCTCCATCCGTCTGCCTCATTTATCATGCATGATTCCGTGTAGTTATTGGGCTTCGATTTGGCGTGCAACCTTACCCTCATGCATAACCTCATATAAGATTTCTGTCCGTCAGACCAGAGATTTGCCCGTAAGTTAGTATTTTTTTCCTCACATCCGGCTTCCTTCAGATTCCACCTCACGATGGACACCCTTGCCTTCGGCTATATCCTTCCCACTACCGGGTGGATTCGGGACTTTAACCCGTTAGAAACGTGCGCCGCTAGGCGCACACGCAAAAATACCACCACATTGAAATTTTTTTCTCAATGCGGTGGTTTCTTTTCTTACTCCACTGCTTTTACCGCAGCAGACATTTTTTCTTCATTTCGTTTTGAAAAATACAGTTTTGTTTCCCCAATGATCACTTTTCTAAGTGCAATGATTGCGATCAGGTTTGGAATAATCATCAGCGCATTCGTGATATCTGCAAGAAGCCAGATTGGTTCCAGCGATAAAAACGGTGCCAGTGCAATCGCTGCAATGTAGATGATCTTATATGGTTTGATCCATTTTGTTGTGCCGGTCAGATAAACCAGGCAGCGTTCTCCGTAATAATTCCATCCCAAAATAGTGGTAAATGCAAAGAACATAATTCCTACTGCGATCAGATACATGCCTATATTGTGTGGCAGACACATGTTATAAGCAGCTGTAACAAGTGTGCTTCCGTTCATATCCGAACTGTCCATCAGCCCGCTGCTGATGATAACAAGTCCTGTCATGGAACAGGTCAGAATCGTAGTAACAAATACACTTGTCATGGAAAGAAGGCCCTGTCTCACACCGGAGTTCGTCTTCGCCGCCGCTGCAACGATCGGTGAACTTCCAAGTCCTGCCTCATTGGTATAGACACCTCTGGCGATTCCGGTTCTCATAACCGTCATAAACGTGATGACACCCGTTCCTGCAGTCCCTCCTATTACCGATTCTTTTGCAAATGCACAGGTAAAAATGGCCTTAAAAGCACCTGGTACTGCAGCCCGGTTGATCACCAGTGCAACGATCGAACCTCCAAGAAATGAAAGTGCCATGATCGGCACAACGATCTCAGCAACCTTTGAAATACTTTTAATCCCGCCAATGATCACAACCGCCGTTAAAACGGTTACAATAATTCCTGCTACGATAATCGGTATATGGAATGTCACATTGACGGATTCCGTGATCGCATTCACCTGCGGAAATGTTCCGCATCCAAATAACGCTGTACACATGCCAAACACAGAAAAGGCTTTTGCAAGCCAGATAAATCTCTCTCCCATACCATTTTGGATATAAAACATCGGTCCACCGGCCATCTGGTTATTTTCGTCCGTCACTCTGTATTTTACCGCTAAAAGACTTTCTGAGTATTTCGTCACCATACCAAGTATGGCTGAAATCCACATCCAGAATAACGATCCCGGTCCACCAATTCGAAGCGCCGTTGCAACTCCAACAATACTTCCCGTTCCTATGTCTGCTGCCATCGTTGTACATAGAGTCGCAAATGCCGATACATCTCCTTCTCCGCTTCCGGTCCCACTTTCTTTTTCAAAAATGGCCCTTACTGCACGTGGAAATTTTGTGATCTGCAGTCCTCTCAATTTGATCGTAAAGTAAAGCCCTGTACCAATCAGCAGCAACAATGTCGGAGGTCCCCATACATAACTTTGGATAGTCGTCAGCATCCCCATTAAACTACTCATTTCACTTCTCCTTCGCCTGCTTGTATTGTTTTCCATCCATATTCTATTTTTACGATAATCTTTTCCCCACTAGATTTTTTTCTTCACCTTCTTAATCAACTTGTTTTTTGAAAAAAAGCTCTCTCCGTTCACTAAAATTGTTCATTTTTCTTATTTCCGCTTCGACTTTCTTTATGCATATTATACATAACATTCCTGCCCGTGACAAATCAATTCTTTTTCTTTATAATAGAATTTCTTAATATATAATGAACGTCCATTTTCATTAAGCAACATGAAATTATATTTTCAATAGAATTTTTACAAAAAAACCGCCGCATCAGCTTCATTCTGACACAGCGGTACTTTTTTTCTTTCATAAAACTAGTGAGTAGTTCCCATAGCCTCTTTTACATCTTCTGTATTATTCACTACAGCTTCAACACAATATTCCAGAGACTTTGCGATCGTCTCAAGCGGCATACTTGCCATTCCGTTCGCCTTATCTACAACCTGATCGCAAGCATATGGTACATGGATAAATCCGGCACGGATGTTAGTGTATTTGGTTGCACACATATGCAGTACATTGTACATTACACAGTTGCATACGTAGGTTCCTGCCGTGAAAGATACATGGCATGGAAGTCCGTGAGCACGTACATTCTGAACCATTGCATTTACCGGAATTGTTGCAAAGTATCCGGTTGGACCGTCTGCCTGAAGTGGCTCATCAAGTGGCTGGTCACCTGCATTGTCCGGAATCCGGGCATCTGCAAGGTTGATTCCTACTTTTTCTACAGTGACGCAGGAACGTCCGCCTGCCTGACCTACATTGATCACTATATCCGGGTTATGTTCTTTGATTGCCGCTTCAACTGCCGGTGCACTTTTCTTGAATTCTGTAGGGATCTCTACATATACGATCTCTGCCCCCGCAATTGTTGACGGAAGAAGCTTGATTGCCTCGAATGCCGGGTTTACGCTTTCTCCTCCAAATGGATCAAATCCTGTTAATAAACCTTCATGTTAATTTCCTCCTTTATATCTCTTAGTATAACACAGGCTCCGGGATAATAACCTTCCCCTGCTGCATAATCTGTCGGTTGTCCGTGTAGATATCCGGTTCCATACATACCAGATCAAAATGCCCTTTGGCGTTCTGAATACCTCCAAGAGCAATATTACGCCCAAGTCCTACATGGAATGTCCCATAAGCAGATTCATCTTCAATATAGCAGTTTCCAAGGCATTGTGAGCATGAATTAAGCCCGATTCCGAGTTCCCCCGCAATATAGATCCGGGAATCCTGATAATCTTCCATGTATTTTTTCAACCGAATACCGGTCGGAGTCTCTTCAATCTCCGTAATCCGTCCGCCTTTAAATAAAATCCTTGTCGGTTCCTCTGCGCGACCAATATATCCCAGAGAACCGTCAAGCACCATCACACCTTCTGTCTTTGTCTCCTCGATCGGGACATAGACCTCAATACTGGAAGAAGAATATCCCTTTCCATCCTTTAGAACTCCGTTAAAAAATCCCGGATCTCTGCCCACTTTGTAGAACATCATATCCGTTCCTGCCGGAGTTGTCACACGGACTTTTTCTGAATACTTGAGATATTTGATAAATGCCTTTGCCATCAGCCGGCTCTTCTTCGTATCCATCGTCAGGAAATCGTATTCCAGAAAAGATCTTCCGTCATTGGTTGCCAGTGGCAAGGACAGAAATTTCTTGTGTCTTTGTATCGCACGCTTTGCGGCTTTCGTTGTCACCAGCGAATACTCTGTCGCCGCGATAATTGCCGTATAAGGATCAAAACTGCTTCATTATCATCAAAAAGATTCCCACATGGCGCCCCTTGTTCTCGACAAGCAGTGTATTCACTGACCGTGCTTTTCCGGAAGCCTCTTTTTCCATTGCTTTTGCTTCTGCAAGATATTCCTTCGATGTCACGATCAGTACTTTATCCCACGCCCTTACTTTTACCCATTCGTGAATAATTATCCGGGCACCCCGTTCCATATTCGGTGTCATATGTCCCTCTTCTTTCTCCATACCAAAAACTAGAATAAGCTTACGAATTCTAAGGCCATTATTTTCTGCTTTTCCAGTGAAATAATGACCTTAGCTACTTATGTCTTATTTACTTTAATACTATCATATAACAGATCTGGAACACAAGCATAATAATTGCAACCAGAACCTGATTTTTGATAGCGCCCCAGCGGTCCTTCATGTTCAGGATCGCAACCGGCAGGATGTTGAAGTTCGCTGCCATCGGTGTAAGCAGAGTTCCACAGTATCCACATGTAAGTGCGAGCATACCGATCACCACCGGATTAGCACCGTAAGCAAGAACGAACGGTGCACCGATACCAAACTGTCATAACGGTGATAGCTGCGAATGCATTTCCCATGATCATGGTAAAGAGTACCATACCGATTGCATAAATGATGATCCCGATATTTACATTTCCCTTTGGAACAATCTTTTCAACAAGCTGTGCGATTACATCGCCAACTCCTGCAGCGGTAAATACACCTCCAAGACATCCAAGCAGCTGTGGCAGCATACTTAGAGGTCCTGTGATTCCAAGGAATCTTTCAGAATCATTCAAAAAGACTGCCGGTTTATTCTGTTTTGTGTCGAATGCCATCAGTAAGATCATAGCTACAATCACACCAACGGTAATTGCGACCATAGAACTCATATTACTGAATAATGCAAAGAACAGGGAGCATACCGCTACGGAGAATGCCGGGACAAATATCTTCATTCCGATCTTCTTAAACTGCTGTTCTGTGTGTTCCTTTGTCGGATTATCTGTTTTTCCGATTTTACTTTCTTGAAGATCGGCGGCAGGCACATGATCAGAACAAGCACACCAGAAACCTTTGCCGGGAGCCATGAACCAAATCCACAAACGATACCGAAAGAGCACCAGAAAACAGCGGTTCCGACTCTTGACGGATTCTCTTTATCCAGCAGGTTCTTAATTCCTGCGTAAATCGTGATCAATCCGATAATTACCCATACTACATTCAGTCCGATTGCATTAAACGAATCGCCGACCTGTATAAATTTTAAATTACTCATCTGTCTTCCTCCCTCTATTTCTTAGTATCTGTTGATTTCCATAGTATTTCTTCATCAGTTTGTTATCTTTCACAATAACAAATGCGCAGGAAACAACAAGTGCAACTAATGCTACCGGGATTTCAGCTGCTGCAAGGTCGATCAGTTCTACTTCGTATCCAAGACCTGCAAGCGTTGTCTGTACAAGGATTCCGCCGGCACCACCTACGAACAGTACCTGGAAGAAGAACCATGTGAAGTTCTGCATAGCAACAGCAAGTCCTTTTGCTTCTTCTACGTGATCTTCATTTGCTTTTCCTTCTTTATTGCTGATCGCACCTTCGATCATCGGAAGCAGTACCGGACGGATAAATCCGGCAACTCCACCGAAGCTGACATTGAATGCTCCAAACAGAGCATTCAGCATACCATATACAGCAACAAGCTTACCTGCTGTCGCACTTTTTACTTTACGGATCAGGTTTGCCGCTGCTTCACGCAGACCGTTTCTTTCCAGTGTACCTGTAACCAGCAGGATCATGATAAAGATCGCCATACTTCTGTTCGCTACAAAGTTTGTACCGATTGTTTCCAGAAGTCCGCCCACTCCAAGTCCTCCAACAATCCCTGTCGTGATAAGGGCCAGGAAAATAATGAGGATTGAATCCAGTTTCAGCGCGAATCCAACGATTACGATTAACACGCCAAGTAATTTGATGAGTTCCATACCTAACTCCTCCTTTAGAAAAGTATTAAAAAGTTATTTATTTTTTCCAGTCACTTTGACAATCATCGGGCGCTGTCTTATGTAACTGGTCAAAATCTGTCCATCCTGCTCTTCCAGATGACATTCCATCACATGCACTGCTTCCATCAACATCCGGATAGTCGCCTCGTCATGTGCCACATGAGCCCTTGCACACAAATTCAGGTATTCACCCTGTGCGGTCTCATCTGCAACCTCGCTAGTATAAGCAACCGTTGTGATCCACGGAAAACGGATCGACGGATAACGATGGTTTGGATCTGCCGCGAACGGGATCCAGTAGTTGATCATTTCTTTATAATAGTTTGCCGGGAACAATTTCGGCATCCATGCATGTGCATATTTTTCAAACTGAGCACTCCATTCACGGTTCAATTCTCTCATCTCCGGATACTCGGCAATCTTGTCTGCAATCACATCTTCCATTACCTTATTGACCGGGTAATTGTCCTTGTACTCTGGATTGGTCACATACCAGAAATAACCATAAAGCAGAGATCTCGGAAGCCAGAAGCCTTTGTAAGACGGGGAGGTATAACCTGAAAACTGCTGCTCCCATTCATGGCTCGGTACTCCGTGATTGTCCACGATCATATCCGGGACATACCGGTCATAAATACGGGTTAATCCCATCGCCTCGCTGTGGATCGTATCCTGCTGGAAATGTTCATAGTAGAACTCTTTTCCAAGCGAATTAAATCTTGCCACATGGAATTTCCAGGTTGGATGCTCTTTCTGCAATTCATAATGGATTGCCGCACCATCCACATTTTCCATCGGAACGATCACCAGATTCAGTTTATCCGGTAAATCTTTGTAAACATCTTCTGTCAGCAGCTTCTTGATCAGGATAAATGCTGCATTTGTCGAAGATACTTCATTTGCATGATGTCTTGCTTGATCATCTCGCCAGGAATTCTTGATATACGCTTCGTCATGGACAGATAGCCTTCGTATTCCGGTTTGATCCATACTGCATAGAGTTCACGTCCTGTATAAGATACCGCAGTCCGGAACACTTCGATTCCAGGAACCTGCTTCAATTCTTCGATGATCTCACGGTAAGTATCATATCCGATCAGTTCATGCTCATGCAGGTCAATCTCTTCAATCCGTTTCGTCTTTGGTTTTTCTTCTCTTTCCGGTGTAAGTGCTGCATACTGTATCTCGCCCTGCTCACTTTCAAACAAAAGCTTCGTACCTGCTGCAACACTTTCACACTCTGCTAGTACACCCTTTGACCACAATGTTGAGTAAGTGTGTAATACATTAGATTGTACCCATTTGTGCGGATATGGAAAGTAAAATTATCATTTTCCCATGAAATAGCACGAATCCATGCATCTGCTTCTTCCCGTTTTCTCTGTAAAAGAACCGTTTTTCCATCTTTTACAATGCATGCTTCTTCTTTTAACGGCTCGGTCAGTGTCACCTTAAATACCGGTCTGCCTTCTTTTTCATGGATCACCGGAAGGATCAGTCCCGGCGCATCCAGCATGACATCTGCTTTCTTCACACCGTAATTTTTAAAATAGTCGCTTCCGACAAAATACATATCTTCATGCAAAGCATCCAGTGAAGAGATCAGATCCTCTCTTGATCCGGTCGCATAGTCCGGTTCACTTGCGGTCACGTCCAGACGCAGTTCATGGAAGAACGGCTGCAGGTCTGCGGAAATCTTTCCGCCTGTCTTTTCCTCAATATATCGTCTGCAATCCGGAAGAACTTCCTTCTGGTAAACATCCCAGATCTCTTCCATATCGGTACGAACGGTCTGATAAAATACTTCCTGTCCGTCAATCTCTGCTTTTACATAACCGGTTGCCGGATGAACCTTTCCCATCTGCGGATATTCATCCATATATGGTCTTTCCGACCAGACTGCTTTGTAAGTATCCTCACAGCAGACCTTTTCGTCCTTGATCCCCTTGCAGAGATAAGTGATATCTTCTTCGCCTTCATAAGCTTTGAAAATGACTTTATCTCTTTCAATTCCAAGCTCTTTTACCAGAATATCTTCTACCGGATACAGTTCCTGCAGATAGCGGATCGGAAGATCATACCACTTGTCCGGAGTGTCTGCATTCAGATTGTGATAGGACGGGGTTGCACCGTTCTCATCCAGCCAGTCTGTCTGGCCTTCCGGCAGGAACGGTTTGAAATAAATCTCAACCTGATCTGCCTGCGCTTCCTTCATCACCGGAAGCATCTCTTCAACGATCCAGGAATATCCCTGTTTGTATGCACAGATAACGAAGGTATCCTCCGGCTTGGCACCTAACATCTGGATTCTGTCTTCGATTTTTTCTTTTATCTTCTGGCGTACTTTTATATTTTCACTTACCGCACCGGTAATCTTTACCTTGCTTCCTTTCCCGATCTGCGGATAAACCTTTTCTTCCAGAAGTTTTTCAAAAACTTCCACTTCCCACGGAAGCTCATACACCTTCTCGTACATCTTCTGTCCGGATTTGTAATTATATACCTTTGCATCCCCGGCTTCTTTTTTCTGTGTATCATTCCAGAGCGGAGATCCGTACACTTCGTATTCTCCTGTCTGCTCTTTCTGCATCGCTTTCAAAGCTGCAAGCTGTCCATCTGCGCTGCGCAGCACAAAGTCATCCACCATATCCATCAGCAGGTCTTTCCAGCTTCTCTGACCATTGATCTGTGGAAATTCCATACAGAGGCGGGAGGTAAATGCGATTAGTTCCTCTCCGTCACCGCGAAGAGATACTTTTACACTTTCTCCTTCTTTTTCCCGTACAAGCTCTGTCTGCTCTGCTCTTTCCAGAACGAGCCGGTTGCCTGTATAAGCTGCATCTGCCGTAATATTTCCTTTATATCCGGTTGTCTCCATACCAAAACGCCATGCCAGGTTACATGCTGCAACGAGCATCGCATCATCTGCATCCTCCGGAAGTACAATCTTCACATCCAACACATCCGGAAGAAGATCCTGATTCTCGTCTTTCAGGAAATCCCCTTTCTGAAGCATCGTCTCCAGCCCTTTTTCCTTACGGAAATCCAGATCAAAGATCGGACCTGTATGCTTTGATGCTGATTCGTACTCTTCCGGCACCTCCCCTGTACTCTTTTTCCACAGGGCTTTCAGCTCTTCCATATTCTTCGGCACCGGAATCTCACCGTCCGCTGTGATCACCGGAAATGTAGCTGTCTCTGTCTGAAATCCCAGAAGCAGTGCCGCTTCAACCGCATAACGCTTCTGTTCTCCTGTCATGCCGGCTGCAAGTTTTAATTTTTCCATCTTACACCTCCAAAAGCACTGTAGTTCGTTTTCGTACTACGGTCTAAAAAGATACTGTATTCCGAACTACGTTCTGCTTTTATATCCTTCATTCTACTAAAGTGTTCAAATAAAGTCAACCATATTATCCTTATATGGACATTTTCAATAAAATGTATGCCGAAACAAAACATTGCACTCTCCACATCCCTGTGTTACAATAGCTTCAATACTTTTAAGAAGGCAGGAACGATCAATTATGACAACGCACGGCAAACGACATGCAAAACAGGACATCATGGATGCAGCATGGAAGCTGTTCACAGAACAGGGCTATGACGAAACTACGATCGCGCAGATCATCGAACTCTCCGGTAATTCCCGCAGCACCTTTTACCACCATTTTCGTGGAAAAGATGAACTTCTCTTCAGCCTCGCCTATTCCTACGACAGTGACTATGATAGCTGGCTTCAGACCTGCGACCGGACGCTTCCAGCCGCCCGATCTGCTGCTCGCCTTCAACCATTTTGTGCTGAATAACCTGGAGCACTCACCATATATGGATCTCTTTGCGTCCCTCTACGGTCTTCAGGTAGCTACTACCGGAACCAGACATATTTTAAACCCGGATCGTAATTATTATAAGATCCTGCGCAAGATCCTTTTCGACGGGATCAAATGTGGAGAACTAAAGTCAGACTACTCCTACGTCGAGCTCTCCCAGATGATCACCTCTGCCAGATCGGTCTCACCTACTCCTGGTGTCTCACCCAGAGAAGCTTCTCCCTGCTTCAATACGGCGAATCCCTCCTGACACCATTTATTGAATCTTTACGCGTCAACTAACCTAACCCACCCTCAATATAAATACCCTCTCCCATATACCAGGAAACTATCTCTCTATAGTTTCCTGAATTTTTATGTTTAGCAGCCGCCAGGTCTGCGCCCAAAGTCTTGAGGGCGGATTTAGAAAAAGAATAGGTGTGAAGGCACTTATTGTGCAATAGAGATGAGACTCAAAAATTGTGGAAGCCTTTGCTGACACAATTTTCGTTCTCAGAGGCTCATCGGAATGTCCTGCACAATGGACTTCACACCTATTCTTTTTCTAAATCCGCCACACAACCTCCCCCTCGCAGACCGTCTCTCTCCACAATCGAGTAGCTGACTCCTACTCGATTTGTATACTTTGTACACCATCTCGCTTAACAGCTCGATGATGTACATTCGCCAAATGCAGATCCTTGTGCAAGCACAATCTGCACTTGGCTCATCGTATACACAAAAAAACAGGAACCAAATCACTTTGATTCCTGCTTCTCACTATTCCTGGTATTTATATAAATTAGCCATTGATCATGAAGTTAACCAGTTTATCGATGTCTTCTTTTTCGTATGCAATGATTTCCAGTTCCGGAATCTCTCCGTTAGAGAAAATATTTGCCATAGAAACATACTGAGAAAGTTTAGATTTCAGATTCAGTCTGTCGCCTTCTCCTGTTACAAGTTCTACTTTTCCTTTGCAGCTGTCTACTACTTCAAAAAACTTATCAATGTTTGTAATATTCTGTACCTTCATGATGTACACTCCTTTTCTTTTATCTCTTCCTATCTTTTACACCCTCAATATATACAATTTTTTTTTGAAAATCAAGGGTTTTTTTTCAAATCAGCGTTTTGGGCATTGTGAACAATTTAACAGTCTGTTTTTTGTGCATAATCACAATGTCTATTTCAAAACAATACTGTCCTTACGGATCTCGATCTTACGCTCTTTATACAGATGTCCGACTGCACGCTTGAATGCATTCTTGCTCAGATCAAACTCCGCACGGATCACCTCCGCATCTGCTTTATCGTTAAACGGAAGGACTCCGCCCTTTTCTTCCAGACGCGCCAGTACCAGAAGCGCATCCTTATCCATCTGGATAAATGCTTTCTCACGGACACTTAAATTCAGCTTTCCATCCGGTTTTACTTCTGTCACTCTCGCATGGATCTTCATTCCCGGTCTTAGACTTTTCGGTGCTTCTCTCTTTGGCACAAGCGCAGAATATTTTCCGTCCACTGCAACGAAAGCCCCAAAATTATCACTCACTTCGTAAACGATTCCCTCTACCTGATCATCCTTCTGATAAGGAGAATCACTGGTCAGATACTCATATACCTTCATGGTCGCACAGAGTCTCTGGCTCTTATCAATATAAAGTCCTACCAGACATTCATCCCCCGGTTTCACCTTATAAGTCTGCTCCTTAAACGGCAGGAACAGATCCTTTTCCAGTCCCCAGTCCAGGAAGGCACCGAATTTACCTACCTGCACTACCTTCAGGATTGCACTTTCTCCCAGTGTAAGCTTCGGTTCATTTACCGTTGCGATCAGACGGTCAGAAGAATCCTTATACAAAAACACCTCAATCGGATCGCCCGGTTCGATTCCTGCCGGAACCTGCTTCTTCGGAAGAAGAACCTTTTCTCTGTCATCTCCCAGATATACTCCAAAATCAACTACCTTTACTACCGTAAGCATCTGTTTTTTTCCTAATTCCATCTCTTATTTCTCCTTGAATTCTACTACCGCATACGGATTTCCCTCCGCATCACAAAGTTCCACTATTTTTCTCTGTTCCTCTACCGCCATCTTTGGATAAATAATATCACCCATAACTGCGGATTTTTTATATTCTACCCGGATCTGTCCGGCACGCTCACATTCCGGCACCACATCAATTGCCATCTGAATATACTGGCAGTTATTGACATGCTCGTTTGTGTCGATCTGATGACGTCTTACCGGAAAACTTTCTCCATCTTCCAGTTCTTTTGGAAGCACGATCTTACGCGGCGCAAACTCTACATCCAGTGGTGCTTCCGGTCGATAAGCCTCGACCTCTTCTTTCGCCGGTCTGCATGGTCTTCCTTTTTTCATATCCATATATACCAGACCGAATTGGCCCAGGCTGTCATCTCGCCTGCTTCATCCTCCATCTTAAAATTACGAAGTCCGAAAAGTCCGGTAAAATCCGTTGCCCAGGTGGACACCCTGATATATTCCCCGAGCTTCGGATAACGGTTTACTACAATCTGCCATGCGGAAAGAATCCATGCCTGCCCACTTTTTTTTCAGTGATTCCACGCCATATCCGATATCCTCAGACTGAAAAGTACTACAGTCCTGAAAATAATTAACAAGCCCCGGTAATGTCAGAAGCTCCGTATGGTCTGCTTCACTGAATCGTACTCTGCTTTCAAATGTATACATCTCTTTTACCTCTGTTCTTCCACATAACTTCTGTCTAATGTGATAACACACTGATACTTTGGGTTATGATGCTGCAATCGGTCCATCAAAGTCAGTGTCAGTTCATTCCCTTTTTCCTCAGAATACTCTCTCGGAATGACAAAATCAAAAATGAGATTGATCTGTTTTTCTCCATTCACCATGCGGAAATCATGGATACTGCATCTCGATCCAGTGCTTCCACAGCTTTTTCTGTCTCATGTTTTGCATGAAGTACTTCTTCATTACGAGTCTCCACCGGATCCATATGAATTGTCAGCGAGATCCCCAGTTGTTCCATTGCCTCTCTCTCAATCCGGTCAATAATCTCATGGGATACATCAATCGGGACATCATTCGGAACCTCTGCATGAATGATCGCCATACTTCTTCCCGGTCCGTAATTATGGATCACCAGATCATGGCTGCCCTCGATTCCAGCATATTTTTCCACAAAATGCTTGATCTTCTCATAATCTTCCCATGTCGCCGGAATTCCGATCAGCGGCTCAAGCGTATCCTTCGCAATCCCAAATCCGGCCCACATAACGACCAGTGAAACACCAAGTCCGACAAAGCCATCGATATTGATCCCTGTGATCCTCCAGAATACAACCGACAGGATCGTCGCTGCTGTCGTGATCACATCTCCAAGTGCATCTGCTGCCGTCGCCATCATCACCTGGGAAGAAATCTTTTCACCAAGTTTCCGGTTAAACATCGCAAGCCACAGCTTCACACCTATGGACAACACCAGGATCAGGATCGACACCAGACTGAATTTTAATTCTTCCGGCTCCCGGATCTTCACGATCGCATTTTTGAAAAAGGTAAATCCAACTTCGATCACCAGAAAGGATACGATCAGTGCCGCTATGTATTCCAGCCTGCCATGCCCAAAAGGATGCTCCTTGTCTGCCGGTTTTTCTGCCATCTTCACTCCGATCATTCCAATGATCGAAGAACCTGCATCCGATAAGTTGTTAAATGCATCTGCAGTAACAGACACACTGTGAAGAAGGATTCCTATCACCATCTTCGCAATCGTCAGCAGAACATTACAAAAGATGCCTACTCCGCTTGCCAGCACTCCATATGCTGTACGGACAGACACCTTTTCTACATCTTTATAATCTTTTACAAATAATTTTACAAGTATATCCGTCATTAAACTTTCCTTTACCTTAGGCGAAACAAATTTCCTGCCATCTTCGTTGAAGTATATTCTACACATTTACTCCGTCAATTGCAAGAAAAACCATTTGATTTTTACCGGTGTGCCTTTTACGATCATCGCATACTCTTCATCCGTCAGCACACTCCGCAGCTCTTCCTTCCCTTCTTTGGGAACAATTGCATGGACAGAATCCATAAAGCAGAGATTCGGATAAAGAACACACCACCAGTTGTGCCCCTGTGCCTTTCCGATCTTGATCCGGAGTGCATCGTACCAGCTGCGGGGAAGGTGATGTCTCCGTAAGTTTTGTCCGGAAATTCACACCGCACGACCTCAGCTGTTATCTGATCGTTACATCCTTCTTCCTGCAAGACTTCCCTGGCCGTCCGGATCAGTTCTTCTTTGTGGCGGATCGCCCATGCTTTCGCCTCCGCTGCATTCCCTGCATCCGAAAGATTCTCACACATATAATCTACAACAGCCTCTTTCACCTTCATCTTAAGTTCCTGGTCTTCTTTGCTGTCACTGTTGGCAAGCACATGAAAGCGGAACACCTCACCGGATAACTTTTCCTGCACTGCATTCGCCTTCGCTTCCACCTGCATTCCCCTTGCAAATGCCGCACCACACAGAATCATGATCAGTATCAGCGCCACTGCTTTTATTTTTTTCATTTTCGTATGTACCTCCTGTCTTTGATACCAGGAGTATTGACAACATATGGAAAACTATACATTTTTATCTGTGATATTCTACCTGATCTCTCCGGATAACATCCGATACTGTAGAGGCCTGATTGTCAATATGACATCCCATGAGCTCACATGCCTCTTCAACCTCTCCACCCGAAATCAGTGCGATCAGCTTATCATGTTCTTCCAGGAGCTGTGGATAACATTCCTTCTGCTTCAGGTATTCTACGCGGAACCGGTACATCTGTTCCCGCAGGTTATTCAGCAGCGTGATCAGTCTCTGGTTATTGGTTGCGGCAAAGATAATATCATGGAATTTTACATCTGCTTCAGCGATCTTCGTCACATCACCACTCTTTAAGACTTTACGGAAATCTTCAGCTGCCATCTTCATTTCTTCAACCTGCTCCGGCGTGATCCGTTCACACGCAAGCTGTACGGAAAGCTCTTCCAGTGCCTTTCTGACTTCCAGCACATCCTGCATATTCTTCTCTGTGATCTGTGCCACTTCTGCCCCTTTTCGCGGAATCATCAGAACCAGACCTTCCAGCTCCAGTTTACGGATTGCTTCACGGATCGGGGTGCGGCTTACTCCAAGCTTGTTGCAAGCTGGATCTCCATCAGCCGTTCTCCCGGCTTCAGTTCTCCTCTTAAAATTGCCTTCCGAAGTGTATTGAACACAACATCTCTCAACGGCAGGTATTCATTCATATTTACTTCAAAATCCATATCCATTCTTATCTCCTCCTGACGTTATGCACATTTGCAAGATAAATCTGTTTTGCCAGATTCTGTGCTTTTACTTTTGTAAATGCTTCCTTCGCTGTCCTGCGATCCCTGAAAATTCCAAATACAGTCGGACCGCTTCCACTCATCATCGCCCCAAGAGCACCTGCTTCCATCATACATTCTTTGATCTGTGCAATGACCGGATATGCTTCAACCGTAACCTTTTCCAGCACGTTACCCAAGGATGCTGCCACTTGCTCAAGATCCTGGTTCTTCAATCCGTCCAGGATACCATCTATATCCGGATGCTCCTTGATTTCACAGGAATCCAGCTTTTCATAAACCATCTTTGTCGATACACTGATCGGCGGCTTGGCGATCAGAATCTGACATTTCGGCATCGGAGGAAGCGGCGTCAGTTTTTCCCCGATTCCTTCTGCTAGTACCGTTCCGCGCATAATGCAGTAAGGAACATCTGCCCCAAGCTTCACGCCTCTTTCCATCAACTCTTTTTGAGAAAGTCCCAACCGGAACATCTGGTTCATTCCGTAAAGCACTGCCGCAGCATTGGAACTTCCGCCTGCCATTCCCGCTGCAACCGGTATATGCTTGTCCAGATGGATTCTAATCCCATCTTTGATATCAAATTCATCGATCAGAAGCTTTGCCGCTTTCCATGCAATATTGTCCTCATCATTCGGCAGATAAAAAAGATTCGAATCGATCTCGATACCTGGGGCCGACTTCTTTTGCAGCGTCACATTATCGTACAGATACAGCGTCTGCATGACCATGCGCACATCGTGATAACCATTCTCCCGCCGCCCCAGCACATCAAGTCCAAGATTGATTTTCCCAAGTGCTTTTAACTCCAGTTTATCCATGCGTGTATCTCCTTATTGTATTTTTTCGACCTTTTTTTGTATCTTGTATACATCATTTCATTACTATAGTATACTCAAACTCTCCCGAAAAATCAATATTTTATCACCCGTTTTCAATTCTTTTGATAATAATTCATTATTAAGCAGAATGCTTTCTTCTGTGGTCGAATATTTCTTTGCCAGGCTCCACAGATCATCTCCGTCTTTTACGATATATCCCACAATTCCCGGCTGGTTCATCCGCTCTTCTTTTTCATAATCCACAAGTGCAGCCTCTGTCACCATCTGTATTTTTTCCGCTTTTCGCATGAAGCTTCTGAACGCCACGACCGCTTTGATCTCTACTTCATCATTTCCGGCAAGATCTACCGCAAGCTGCTCCACTGCATATGTGACGTCATATTTCATATCGCTGCTTCCTTCCCGGCATTCAAGCATTGCCGAGAACGGAACCATCCCCTTCCACACACCAAATGGTACTTCATCGTTTGCCTTTACATACAGAAAGCTGACATTTAGAATCCCCTCTGTTAGAATTCCTCCATCCTGCACTTCCATTTTTTCTATCTGTAGATCTGCGCTGCTGTGGCACACTGAAGGATCTCATCTTTCAGCTCCGGCAGACTTAATCGTTCTGTGATCTTACTTTTTGAATGATTCTGCATCAGAAGCTCCTCAACAACAACTTCTTCTGTCTCCAAAACACATTTTTTATCAAGGGAATACGCATCCTCTAAAATCTCCAGCTTTTCTTCCCCATAGACAAAAAGACGAACCTGAAGTGCCGCTTCAATGCCAAGCGCACGCATCTCACCGTCCTCATCCATCCGCACTTCCACACTGATATCATCCAGCCGGTCATAGACATGATGATACATACCTTCTTCTACGCCGGCACACTCGATCCGCCCCTCATAAGGAACCGTCTGCTCCACCCAGTCTGTCTTGCCCTCCTGGGATTCATAGAGAACAAAGATCTGTAATTCTCCATTTATCAGCATAGCATCCTGCACAAGTCTGGTATCCATTTTCCGGGAGCTTACCTCTGTCCACAAGAGCGTTCCGATATTCTCTTTGGTCCCCGGTATCTTAATCTCCTCTTTGATCCTGTAAATGTCTCTCTTCGCGGTAAACAGCTGCAGCAGCTCCACCGGACATTTTTTCAGATAGATTCCCTCTTCCCCATCCACATCAAGTGTCACCTGTTTTTCTGTGATCTGCTCTGTATGTACCGTCATTTCCGCAAGCGCTTTTACCGCAAGCTTTCTCGAATGGATCAGTGATACCCCGCATTCCACCCGCTGAACTTGCACAATGTCTTCGCCTTCTCCGTTCTCTTCCTCCATGTAGACCATTTCCTCAAACGGAATCATTCCCTCCAAAGCTCCGGGACGCGGATCTCCCGAATCTGTCACATACAAAACTTTAAAATTCAGTTTTCCCGTCACACGGAGATAATTTTCCACTCTTCTTGTCTCTTCAATCCGCAGACTTCCCTCACCGGAAAGCACTCTTCCCACGTCACTTTTCGCATCTGGTACATTATAATCCCCACCGATCATAACTGATCCGTCACTGTTTTGCCCATCTGATTCATGCGTACCTGTTTTCTTATCAGTTCCATAGTCAGCCTCCTACTCAAATATCACCGGTTTTTCACTTTTTGCCATTTCCAGGACAACATATGGGTATTGGGAAAATCCATCTTCCCGCATACAGATATTTCCCATCTCCTCCCCATCTTTTTCTGTCTCGTCACTTCCCGGTCCCAGAAGTGTTGTCTGTACACAGATCACATCTTTTTCTTCCGTACAGCCATCAACCCGGATCGCATATCCCTCCATTTCCTGTCTCCCATACCCCTGTCCGACATACAGCCGGTCTCCTTGCACATACATGATCTGAAATGGGGTTTCTTCCATCCCGGCAATGCGTTCGGTCATTTCCGCCGGAACTTTTTTCTCATCCACAATGGAATATTCCAGCATTTCTCCACCCACTTCCTCTTTTTCCATGACCTGACAGCCGCCAAGGAAAATCAGCATCCAGATCACCCCTGTCACACGGCATTTTATTCTCATAATTATTCACAAACTTTTCCATTTTTTTGTCTCTTTATTATCATATTATCTTCCTTGTATTTTTCATGCATCGAATAGTATAATCGAAGAAAAGTATGTTACTTTATACAATGAAAGAGAGGATTTTGGGGTAATGATACGATTTATCTGTATCGCAGTCTTTTTAATTCTTTACCTGATCCTGTCCATTCCGGTTTTTCTGGTGGAGTGGATCATTGGTAAATTCAATCGCAGAGCCAAAGATATCAGTTCTCTGCGCATCGTTCAGTGGGGCTTTAAAGTGATTCTTAAGATGACCGGTGTCACGACAACGTGATCGGTGAAGAAAATGTTCCGGATGAACCGGTACTCTTTATCGGCAACCACCGCAGTTATTTTGATATTCTCCTTACTTACAGCCGGTGCAGGCGTCTGACCGGTTATGTTGCCAAAAAAAGAAATGGAAAAGATTCCGCTTCTTTCCACATGGATGAAGAATCTGTACTGTCTCTTCCTTGACAGAGACAATATGAGAGAAGGTCTGAAGACGATCCTTCAGGCAATTGATTATG
>ENA-OQLB01000431-OQLB01000431.1-human-gut-metagenome-genome-assembly--contig:-NODE-431-length-24243-cov-2.104329_pt1 | contig 24243 bp, 38 predicted proteins | sample MGYA00242656_ERZ504813 | MGnify/ENA primary metagenome ERZ504813 (study PRJEB26092, sample SAMD00036388) | human gut metagenome | host: Homo sapiens | study: EMG produced TPA metagenomics assembly of... | reverse complement strand
AGCGGATTCCTGAATGGTAGTGATTGTATGTTTCTGGTGAAATCCCGGAAAGTTTCTTTTCAGTTAGGAATGTATCAACATCGTCAGTTGTTAATGCATCTATATCCTTGGCTGTGTGGTTCAAAAATGAGCAACACTGGTACAGTATGCATGAATCGTGGAATCCTTGAGATTCCGTTTATTTGCAGCAGATCGAATCTGATTAAAAATTTCTTCGTACATAATAAAATCCTCCATGTAAAATCAGTAGTTAATGAAAAAACCTGCTTACATGGAGGTGCATTAGCATAATAAAACCACTTGTCAGAAAAGCGGTCAAATGGTATTCTTTTCATAGGCAGTGGTGTCTTTCTGTATTGAATTGTTTTGTGTGGTAACTTTACAATATCAAATACTGGTAAGAATTGCCATTGCCTATTTTATTATTGAGAAAAAGAAAGCTGCGCCACAGCCTTGGCAGGCCATCGCGCAGCGATTTTGTTCAACTTGAAGTTGTCGATTTCCTTGCAATAGAAAACAACATTCTGATTTACTCACTATTTCGCAATTACTATTTTCAAAGTGATATCCCCATTTGACAAAAGTTCTGTCACATCACCTTTTGGAATATTCATTTTCCCCAGTCTGGTATATGCCCATGAATTTGATCCATAAAACACTACTATTTTGTCTCCACTGTATAGAACTATATCACCGCTATGAGTAGTTATCTGCTCATCCTTTTTTGTATAACTTTTTCCCAGAGAACCAACCTGCTCATTGTCACTATACATAGACATCTGCACTACGATATCACCTTTGCCTGCTTCTTCCATAAGTTCTTGCACAGTCTGATTATCTTCCCATATAACCGGGATTTCAGTGTCGTTAAAATTATAACTTCATGTATTCTTTCTCATCATCCATCGCCGATTTGACGGTAATTTCTGTTTCTCTACATCCTACAAGCCCAGATAAAACTAATATACACAGACTAAATAACAGTACTCTTTTCAAACTCATAATTTCTTTCCAAGTTCATATGCTTTTTTCATCACATCAGCATGGCTTGCAGCTATATTTGCAGCATCAATTCCACCGCCACCGACCATGCCTTTCAAGGAAGCTTTTTCAAAACAGTCTACCCAGCCTTGCAGACCATTGTAGGCTTTTTCAAATGCACTTTCATCATTCTCAGCGGCAGTTGCAATCATATAAATATCTCTGAATGAGTAATCTGTCGAATATAAAGGATTCAATCTATCAAGAAGTGTTTTCATCTGGCCACACATCTCATAGTAATAAATTGGTGTTGCATAGACAATGACCTCCGCATCCTTTACTTTTGCCATAATATCTGCAACATCATCCTTCAGTACACACATCCCATTCCTCTGACAGGATAGACAACCGATACAATATTTTATATCTTTTCCTTTCAAAGAAAGAAGTTCCACATCATGCCCGGCTTCTTTTGCTCCCTTTGCACACTCATTTGCAAGTATATCAGAATTGCTGCCTCCTCGAAGACTTGTCGATATGATCAATACTTTTTTTGCCATGATTAAATTTCTCCTTTTTCAGTGTCTTTTTTAACCTTCCGTATAACTTTCGCAGGCACTCCTGCCGCAATCATATTGGCCGGAACATCTTTTGTTACAACTGCTCCGGCTGCAATGACCGAACCTTCACCAATCGTAACCCCCGGAAGAACCGTTACATTTGCTCCAAGCCACACTTTTTTTTTTTCGATGTGAATCGGCTGAAATATCATACCTGCTCTTTTCTCGGGATCTTCCATATGATTGATCGTTGCCAATACTGCATTATGTCCAATCAGGACTCCATCCTCTATATAAATACCACCCTGATCCTGAAACTTACATCCTGCATTAATAAAAACATTTTTACCTATATGGATATTTCGTCCGCAGTCTGTATAAAACGGAGGAAACATTCCAAAACTTTCATCTATTTTTTGTCCGGTAAGTTCCGACATAAGCTGTATAATTTCTTCTTTTGTATGATATTTGTTATTCAGCTCCATCGTTATCTTTAATGCCCTTTGAGACAGCTCATGCATAACCAGATGTTCTTCACTTCCACCATCTACGATATATCCGGGCTTCATATTACTCAAATATTCTTCACACGTCATAATTAACCAACTCCGTTTTCTTTAAAAAATTTCTGAATTTTGTCAAATGGAATCACATCCGGATTATCGTATAGATCTGTATGAACAGCTCCCGGAATTGTCAGCAGTTCTTTATTGGATGTGTACTTGCTGTTCTTAATCATATTTTCATAAGCATCTTTTCCAAAATAATAGCTGTGTGCTTTTTCTCCATGAACGATAAGGACTGCACTTCTTAATTCATTACTGTACTTTAATATTGGCTGATTCATAAATGACATACATCCAATACTGTTCCAGCCATCATTTGAATTCAGGCTCCTTTTATGATAACATCTGCCTTTATAATACTCACTGTAATCTTTTACGAAGAAAGGTGCATCTTCCGGAACCGGAAGGGGAACACAACCACCGCCTCTTGAATATTCGCCTTTACGGTATTCTTCTGTCCTGAGGGTATTCAGTGACTGTTTCTTTGCATAACGTGCTTCTTCACTGTCCTCAGAATCAAAGTATCCATTCGCATTTACTCTTGTCATATCATACATGGTAGAAGCAACGGTTGCTTTTATTCTTGTATCCAACGCAGCTGCGTTAAGAGCCATTCCACCCCAGCCGCAGATTCCAATGATTCCTATTTTATCCAGATCCACATCTTCCCGAACAGAAAGGAAATCAACAGCAGCCATAAAATCTTCTGTATTAATATCTGGAGAAGCCATAAATCTTGGATAGCCTCCACTTTCCCCCGTAAAAGAAGGGTCAAATGCAATTGTTAAATATCCTCTTTCAGCCATTGTCTGTGCATATAATCCGGAACACTGTTCTTTGACTGCCCCAAATGGTCCGCTTACGGCAATCGCAGGATATTTCCCAGATGCATTTTTCGGTTTATACAAATCTGCGGCAAGTGTGATTCCATAACGATTTACAAATGTCACTTTCTTATGGTCTACTTTTTCACTCTGTGGAAAAGTTTTATCCCATTCAGATACCAGCTTTAATTTTTCTGTTTTTAACATATTTAACATCCTCCATATGCAAAATTTCTTGTAATTACACTAACAATAGTATATGATATAAATATCTTACAACCTAAAGTTAACTTTAGGTCAAGCATAAATTTGAAAGAAGGTTTTTTATGTATACAATCGGTCAGGTCTCTGCAATGTTTAATCTTCCTGTTTCTACCTTAAGGTATTATGACAAGGAAGGATTTTTCCCTAATCTGGAACGCAAGGGAAATATCCGTTATTTCAGCGATAATGAATTAGAAGCACTTCGTATCATTGAATGTCTGAAGAAATCCGGTCTTGAGATCAAAGATATAAAGCAATTTTTTATCTGGGTATCTGAAGGCAGCTCCAGCTATGAAAAAAGGAAAGAATTATTTGAAACCAGAAAATCAGCTGTTGAAACTGAAATTCAGGAACTTCAAAAAACTCTCTCCCTCTTAAAATTCAAGTGCTGGTATTACGAAACAGCAATGAAAGATGGTAACGAAGATGCTATAAATGCCATGTTGCCTGACAAACTTCCAAAAAATATACAGAAACTATATGATAAAGGGCATGACTGATTTTTGCTTTCTCCATCAAACTGGAATTGTTCAAGCTTTTCAAATACTAACGTCCTTAATTCTGTTCAATAATTGATTTATAGTAGTTACCAAAGTCAGCAAGTGAATTAACAATTGGAAGCATTTTTGTTCCGAGTTCCGTTAAGCCGTATTCAACTCTCGGTGGCTGCTCATGGTAATCGTGGCGATATGCCAGTCCATCACTCATCATTTGTCTTAAACTATCTGTCAAAACCTTTTGTGAAATACCATCTATACTTCGTTGTAGCTCATTGAATCTCCATGGACGCTCTTTCAAGTTACGCAAAATCAGCAGTTCCATTTTCCTCCGATAAGAGATACTGCTGTTGACATACCCTGTTTATGAAAGCTGCGAATTGCCTTCTTATTAAAGTGTCGCTCCATAAGCACCTGACTTATTTCCTTGCCCGACTGCATTTTATGCCACTTTCGGATGCACTCCCTGCAGCATGTTGCCGGATTGTGTCCAACCCTTTTTCAGATTCGTGATTTTTTTCAAAATCCGGCTTTATAATCAAAAAAAGTACTCATCTCAGACACCTAGTATCTTTTACGCAAAAAAACCAGATACCATTTTCGAATGATATCTGGCTTTTCTCTTCTTATACATCTCTTATCAGTCTTTCGTTTCCATAATAACAATCCGACCATTTACAAAACTGATCTTCACTTCATCATCCACAAACTGGTTGCTCACCGTCAGACTGTCGCACGGCATCAGATCATGATGATTGAGCGGCCATTTCGTACCCTCCAAACTGAAATCATAAATCTCACCTTCCAAAGAAAATACAGAAAGATATGGTCCGTATGCTTCTGACTTTTTCAGCACACAGGATTTATTCGTTACCCAGATTTTATTTTTCTCATCCAGAATGCAGGCATTTACTCCGGCATCACATGCCACACTAAGTGTCTGGACATTCGCCCACAAATGATCGATTCTTCACCGGTTGCCCCAAGAAGGATCATCTCTTTGCTTCCCAATGTAATTCCCAGCCGAAGAGCAATCTCTGTATCCGTCGCATCCTTAACCGGATTATATTCCCGGATCGGAATATTCGTCTCCTTGCGATAGTAATCAATCACCTTTGGATCAATACTGTCAAAATCCCCAACAATATACTGAGGCTCAATCTTATGGTTATACAGATACTCAAGCCCCTTATCTACTGCGATAATATAAGCCTCCGGATTTGCTTCAAGAACCTTCTCTGCAAATCCCTCGTCAAGCATTCCCCCACTGATAATGACTGTCTTACTCATAATTCTTTAAAATCTCCATCAATTCTCTTGTGTTTTCTCCTGCATTCCCTTTGAATACAGCTGATCCCGCAACAATCACATTTGCTCCCGCATCCAGTGCTTCTTTCACATTGAATGCATAAATTCCTCCGTCAACCTGGACATCAGTCTCAAGTCCACGTTCATTCAGCATTGCCCTAAGTGTTCTGACCTTATCCAGCATCTCAGAAATCAGCTTTTGTCCGCCAAATCCCGGGTGGACTGTCATCACAAGGAACATATCCACTTCACCAAGGAATTCCTTCAGGACCTCCACCGGTGTATCCGGTGAAATTGCCAGTCCTGTCTTCATGCCACACGCTTTGATCTTGTCCAGAGTCGCACGTATATCCTTGCATGCTTCATAATGTACAGTAAGAATATCCGCTCCTGCCTCTGCAAATGCTTCCACATAACGGATTGGTTCCGTGATCATCAGATGCGTATCTATCACCTGCTTTACCGCCGGTTTGATTGATGCAAGCACAGGCATTCCAAAAGAAATACTCGGTACGAACACGCCATCCATCACATCAAAATGTAAATATACCGCTCCATTTTCCTCTGTCTGGCGGATACCTTCTTCCAGATTACAAAAATCTGCCGATAAAATAGATGGTGATAATTTATATTCCATTTTAGTACCTCCTTTTTTCCTTCTGTTCCAGTTCCCGATACATCTCGCAATAATCTTCATACCGCACCGGATGCACTTTTCCCTCTTCCAGAGCCTCTTTTACCAGACACCCCGGTTCACTGATGTGATTACACCCCTGAAACCTGCAGCCTCCCTGATACTGATCAAACTCCGGAAAATAATATTTCAATTCTTCCTTGCCAAAATCATTGGTATACAGTGACGAAAATCCCGGTGTATCCATGATATAGGAATCCTCGTCGATCGGGATCAGTTCTGAATGGCGGGTAGTATGTTTTCCCCGCTCGATCTTTCTGCTGATACTTCCGGTCTCCATATTGACATTTTCCTGAAGACAGTTGATCAGAGAGGATTTTCCAACTCCTGAAGGTCCGGCAACAGTTGTTGTCTTTCCTTTTAGTGCCTCTTTAATCTCCAGAATATTTTCTCCTTCTCTGGCACTTGCAAAGATCACACGGTACCCACAAGCCTCATACGTCTTCTCCAGAGACTCGATTTCCGGCTCATCTGCAATATCCTTCTTGTTGAAACAGATAATAACCGGAATCTCCTGCCGCTCCATCATAACCAGAAACCTGTCCAGCAGATTAAAATGCGGATCCGGCTTCTTCACTGCAAATACAACCAGTGCCTGATCAATATTTGCCACTGCCGGTCTGATCAGTTCATTCTTCCTTGGAAGGATCCGGATGATATTACCGGTCTTCTCTTCTGCATCTAAGATCTCATATTCTACCAGATCTCCGACCAGTGGTTTAATCTTCTCCTTACGGAAAATTCCTTTTGCTTTACATTCATAAATGACAGATTCTACTACGTCATAAACGTAGTAGAATCCTGCAATCCCTTTTATAATTCTTCCCTGCATAAAACAGTCCTTTTAATTTCCTGTATTGTTGCCGTTATTTGAGTTGTTACCGGAATTATTGCTACCCGAATTGTTACTGTCGGATCCACTGCTTGCCTGTGAGCCATTGCTTACATACAGTGTGATCGCAGTTCCTACATCTACCGATGTACCTTCTCCCGGATCAACTTTTACAACTTTTCCAGATGGTTCTGCACTGTCAATATCAACTTCTGTATAAGTCAGATTTCTGGCATTCAGTGCTGAAATCGCATCTCCAAGTGTCTTTCCTGTCAGAGTTGGTACCTTCACCTGATCTGCAGGCTTTGGTCCTTTGCTGACAACATAACTCACACTTGTTCCTTCAGCCACCTTCGTTCCGGCATCTGTGCTCTGACGGATAATCATACCTTCTGCATAATCATCTGAATATTCTTCACTACTCGTTCCGCCATCGGACAATCCGCTTGCACTCAGTGTAGATACCGCATTATTTACATACATTCCCACAATTGACGGAACTGACACTTTGTCCGGCTGTTTTTCACCTTTACTGATATACAGTGTGATTTTAGAGTCAGCAGATACCTCTGTTCCCTCTGCCGGATCAGTCCTTGTAGCTTTTCCACTTTCAACATCACTGCTGTATTCACTGGTAACAGTAATGTTCTTGCTCGTAAAGCCCTGTTTGATCAGTGCTTTCTTGGCTGCATCTTCATCCATTCCCTCTACACTCTGGATCATGATCTTTTCCGGTCCTGAACTTATTACAACCTTGATCACCGTATTTTCTTGACTTTCTTTCCTGCTTTTGTCTTCTGCTCAATAATCGTACCTGCTGCCTTATCTGATGCTTTCTCGGATTCTACTTCCAGCTTCAGCTGCTTCTTTTCGCACATCGTCTCTGCAACATTCTGCGGCTGTCCGACCAGATTTGGCACTTCAATCTCATTGGAAACTGAAATCTGACTGTCTGAACGCTTACCGAACACACCTGCTGCTTTGCCGATCAGGAAAATCAGCGCAAATGCAACGATCACTGCAACTGCAACCATGAGGATCTTCATCATCTTGTTCATCTTCGGATCTACGCCATTTTTACTGTTACCGTGTCTGCCCCCGTTATAATTATCCTCTTCGTCATCCTCATCATAGTCATCATTTTCGTCATATTCTTCATCGTCATAGCCATCATCATACTCTTCGTCATCATAACCATCGCCCTGACGCTTTTTCATACGTGCCATCGCTCCGGCGAGATCATCACCGTATCTCCCATACTCCGGATCGGAACATATCTACAAATTCGCCACTCGGATCGACCAACGCCCTCTTCAGATCCTGGATCAGTTCTCCGGCACTCTGGTAACGTCTTTCCGCGCTCTTCTGTGTACACTTGAGAATAATCTTCTCCAGCGCCGGATATAAATCCGGTGCATACTCAGAAGGCGGGGTAATATTCTCCTGTAAATGCTTCATTGCAACCGAAACAGTAGAATCGCCATCGAAAGGAACCCTTCCGGTCACCATCTCATACATGGTGATACCTGCAGAATAGATATCACTCTTCTCATCACAATAGCCGCCCCGTGCCTGCTCCGGAGATACATAGTGTACCGATCCCATTGCACTGGTGCTGACTGTCTGCGATGTTGTCGCCTTTGCAATACCAAAATCTGTAACCTTTACCTTTCCTTCTTTGGAATGATAATATTCTGCGGTTTGATATCTCTGTGTATGATGTGATGATTGTGAGCTGCCTCAATACCAGTACACATCTGAATTGCAATACTGATCGCTTCCTTGGAAGAAAGCTTTCCTTTTTTCTGCACATATTCTTTCAGAGTGATTCCTTCTACCAGCTCCATGACCATATAATAGAGTCCTCGATCCTCCCCTACATCATATACATTGACAATATTCGGGTTCAGAAGCCCTGCTGCTGCCTGTGCTTCTGACCGGAATTTCTTTACAAAGTTTTCATCTTCCCTGTATTCTTTTTTCAGGACTTTCACTGCGACATATCTGTTCAGCATACAGTCCTTCGCCTTATATACATCCGCCATTCCACCGGCTCCGATCTTGCTCAGAACCTGATAACGACCACTTAAATAAATCCCGTCTTTTACCATATACTCACCTCATCAGAAAACGGTTCTGCAAGAACAACACTGATATTGTCATTGCCTCCGTTCTCATTCGCCCGGTCAATCAGATTCTGACCGCTTCTACGATATCTCTTGCCCCTTTAACTATCGCAAAAATTTCTTCATCCTCTATCATATTACTGAGTCCATCGGAACACATCAGGATGATATCTCCCTTTTTGAGGCTGAATTCATAAAAATCCACCTCTACATCCTCTTTTACTCCAATTGCTCTGGTAATGATATTCTTATCCGGATGATGTCTTGCCTCTTCCTCATTGATTCCTCCCAGACGAACCATCTCTTCTACCAGGGAATGGTCTCTGGAAAGCTGCCTGATATCCTTATTCAGAAGATACAGACGGCTGTCACCTACATTTATAAAATAAAGCGTATGATCGATCACAGTTGCCGCAACCAGAGTGGTTCCCATCCCCTCCAGATTAATGTCTTCATCTGCTTTCTCGATCAGCTTGTGGTTCGCTGTCTGAGCCGCATCTTTTAAAATCTCTTCCGGCCCATCCTTTAATGTATGCTTCAGTTCTTCTTTCAGAACTTCCACCGTATATTTTGACGCAAAATCGCCTGCCTTGTGTCCACCCATTCCATCGGCTACTACCAGAAGATTCGGCAGCGTACCTAATGACTCATCTGTGGCAAACACGTAATCCTGGTTCATTTCACGTTTTCTTCCAACATCTGTCATAGAAAATATTTTCATATTTTATACTCCTTGCATCGTCTTGCGCCGTAACTGTCCACAGGCTCCGTCTATATCTGAGCCCATTTCTCTTCTTATAGTAACATTTATTCCGCTTTTTTCAAGTTTATTTTTGAAATTCTCGGCACTTTTTTTTGTCCGGTTTTTCGTAGTTTCTCTCCTTGATCGGGTTCACCGGAATCAGGTTTAAATGGCAGTTTCTGTCTTTTAAGATTCCCATCAGCTCTTTTGCATCTTCCGGTGTATCGTTTACGCCGTGAACCAGGCTGTACTCAAAAGTGATCCTCCGTCCGGTTTTTTCAAAGTAATAATCACACGCTTCCAGAACCTCATGAAGCTCGTATTTATTTGCCACCGGCATCAGCGATCTTCTCTTTTCCTGGTTGGAACCGTGCAGGGAAAGTGCCAGCGTGATCTGCAGCTTTTCTTCTGCAAGTCTCCGGATGTTCGGTACAATTCCACAGGTAGACGCCGTGATATTTCTCTGGCTGATATTGAGCCGTGCTCATCACTGACCATGTGAATGAATTTCAGAAAATTGTCATAATTATCCAGCGGTTCTCCGGTTCCCATGATCACAATATTAGAAACTCTCTCGCCAGTGATCTTCTGGATCTGGTAAACCTGTCTTAACATCTCTGACGGTGTCAGGTTTCGTTCCAGCCCGTCCAGTGTTGATGCACAGAAACGGCATCCCATCCGGCAGCAACCTGCGAGGATATGCATACCGAATTGCCATGTTTATATTTCATCAGAACACTTTCTACCATATTCCCGTCTTTCAGACAAAACAGGAATTTATTGGTCCCGTCAATCTTTGAAATCTGTCTTTTTTCCATTTCGACTCTTCGTATTTCGTATGCTGCTTCCAGTTTCTGGCGTAAAGTTTTTGGAAGATTGGTCATTTCTTCAAAATCATCCACCAGCTTTTCATGGATCCAGGAATAAATCTGTCGACTGCGGAATCCTTTTTCTCCAATCGCCAGCATTTCTTCCTGCAACTCTTCAAATGAATACGAAGCGATATCTTTTTTTCCATTATCTGCCCCTCCGGATAAATTTAGCAATATAGAACCATCGGTTATATCAGACGGAAAATCTGTTTCTCCCATTCCAGGTCAAATTCCGGATGTTTTTCGGCAAACCATCCGGCGTTTTTCCTCGTTCTCTGTCCTGCTGATCGTACAGGTGCTGTACATCAGTGTTCCCTCCGGCTTCACATATCGGCAAACCGCATCCAGGATCTCTCTCTGAAGTGCTGCAACTTCAGTCTCCGTCTCCGGGTTCATCTTATACTTCAGATCAGTCTTCTTCGCAAGGACACCAAGACCGGAACACGGAAGATCCGCGATCAGAACATCTGCTTTTTCCTCAGAGTCCGCATCGAAGCAGGTTGCATCCTGCTGCACTGCACGGATATTTTCAAATCCCATCCGTGAAATATTTTCCCGAATCAGCTCTACCTTCATCTCTGTCAGATCCCTTGCCTCTACCATACCTGTCCCATTCAGGATCTGTGCCGCATGGAGCGCTTTTCCTCCCGGTGCCGCGCACACATCCAGTATGTAATCTCCTTCTTTGATTCCTGCCTGTTCTGCTACCATGATCGAAGCTGCATCCTGTACCTGGAATTTTCCTTCCCGGAACGCCGGGATTGCTGCCAGATAATCATAGCCTGAGATCAGAAGCGCAGACGCAAGAAGCGGATGTTCTTTTACCTGAATGCCTTCTCCTGTCAGCTCTCTGATCAGCTCTTCTTTGGTGGTTGCATTTCCATTGATCCGGATTGTTGTTGCACGTTCTTTATAAAAACCTTCCAGGATGTATTTCGTCTTCTCTTCTCCATAATCTCTCACCCACATACGGATGATCCATTGTGGCATGGAATACTTTATTGAGAGAAATTCTTCTGTATTCTCCGGATACGCAATCTTATCAATGTTTCGCGCGATATTTCTAAGTACCCCATTTACAAATCCCCGCAGGTTCTTAAAGCCTTTCCGGGTAGCAAGGTTGACTGCTTCATTGCATGCTGCCGAATCCGGACCTGATCCATGTATTTGATCTGATAGACCGCACAGCGCAGGATATTGCGGATCACCGGTTTCATTTTTTCTGTCTTTACTTTTGAAAACTGGTTGATAATATAGTCCAGTTCTATCCTCCGCTCTGTTGTCCCTTCTGCAAGCCTGGTCAGAAATGCACGGTCCTGCTTGGACAGATACTGATATTTTTCCAGCACCTGTCTGAGCACGATATGACTTTTCTCTCCACGCTCGATTTCCAGCAGGATTATCAGTGCAAGTTCTCTTGTACCTACTCCCTGGTTATTCGTCGTCATTTCTTCTTCCTCCTGTCAGGATCAGTATTCTTAAAAGCTGCAGAAGTGCAGATGCTGCACTCGCCACATAGGTAAGCGCTGCCGCTGTAAGAACACTTCTTGCCTCACGTACTTCTGATTCATATAGCATGCCTGAATTTTTCAGGATTTTAAGTGCTCTTCCCGATGCATTAAACTCTACCGGAAGCGTGATGATCTGGAACAGCACTGCCAATGAAAACATCAGGATCCCAAGATTGATAAACAATGTAGACATTTCTCCTCTGATAAATAATCCCATTATGATCAGCGGCCATGAAATCCCGGATCCAAAATTCGCCACCGGAACAAGTGCTCCGCGTATTGTCAGCGGTACATAATGCCTTGCATGCTGGATCGCGTGTCCACATTCATGTGCTGCAACTCCAAGTGCCGCAACCGATGTCGAACCGTAGGTGGAATCTGAAAGCCGCAGTACATGGTTTGCCGGATCGTAATGATCGGTCAGTTTTCCACTTACTCTCATCACCTGTACATCATAAATCCCTTCCATCCTGAGGATCTGCTCCGCTGCCATCGCACCGGTGATCCCGGCGTGGTTGCGAACCTGATCGTACCTAGCGTAGGTGGAATTCACTTTGGCGGATGCAAGGGCGCAAATGATGACGCCGATGATGACAAGGAAATAAGTTGGATCAAAATAATATGGGTAATACATGTTTGCCTCCTTGTTGAATAAGGGTCCGCCCGGAAGCGAAAGATATTCGCACGCAGGCCCGCTCGCGCTTAGTCCGGAAACGTAGCGGTACTAAATTCGGCTTTCGCTAACGCTCAGCCTTATTAAGTGCCGACGTTTTCGATGACCTGCTTAGCGAATATCTTTCGCTTCCAGGCTACATTTTTCAATGGGTGTCTGTTTGTCCTATCGTGCGGTGCACGATGGGACAAAATGCGCCAAAGGGCGCGAAAAACGCTTTGCGTTTTTTGCGACAGATATGTTAGGTCATAAAATATTTGTTATATTAGCAAAACTCAAATTTTAAAATTAAATTCTAACCTAATTTTTCTCCTGTTTCTATGTGGTATCCGCGTAGGAAGGCATCGGCTTCCATGCGTTTTTTGCCTGGGATCTGGAGGGACTTGATGGCTAGTCTGCCTTTGCCGGTCTGAACTTTGAAGCCGTGTTTTGTGACTTCTGTGATCGTTCCGGGCTCATGAGTATCTATGGTTTCTACAACATCCTCTACTTCTGCTTCCCAGATTTTCATCGTTTTGCCTTCCACTGGGTGTAGGCACTTGGCCATGGATTTAAGCCGCGGATCAGGCGTTCGATTTCTACTGCTGTTTTCGTCCAGTCGATCTCACCGGATTTTTTGTTGAGCATTTTTGCGTATTCAGTGGTGCTTTCGCCCTGTTTTTGTGGAGTAATGGTTCCTTTTTCCAGTTCTGCAAGGGTATGGACGCAGAGTGCGGCTCCTTTTGCGGAAAGTTTATCGAAAAGGCTTCCTCCTGTTTCTTTTTTTTCTAATGTGATTTCTACTTTTTCCAGCATATCACCCGTGTCAAGTCCTTCATCCATCTGCATCGTTGTGACACCGGATACTTTTTCTCCATTGATGACCGCCCATTGGATTGGTGCAGCACCGCGGTATTTCGGCAGAAGGGATGCATGGACATTGATACATCCGTACGGTGTCATTTCCAGAATCTCTTTTGGAAGGATCTGTCCAAACGCCACGACTACGCAGACATCTGCCTGATATTTTTTCAGTTCTTCGATACATTCAGGTTCCCGGATCTTCTTTGGCTGATAGACCGGGATATTATGTGCAAGTGCACATTCTTTTACCGGAGTGAACTGCATTTCTTTGCCTCTGCCCTTTGGCTTGTCCGGTTGTGTGACAGCGAGCACTACTTCATGTCCTGCTTCTACCAGTGCTTCCAGTGTTCCGACTGAGAAATCAGGAGTTCCCATAAATATTATCTTCATCTTATCTTAACCTCCCGCTTCCAGCCTAGGCTTCTTCGTATTCTGTGCTGTGAAGTTCGCCTTCTACTTTTTCTACATAAAGATGACCGTCCAGATGCTCCAGTTCGTGACAGATTGCTCTTGCCATCAGTCCTTCGCCTTCGATCTCGTATTCTTTCATATCTTCATCAAGTGCTACTGCTTTTACATAATTCGGACGGGTAACAATACCGGATTTACCTGGTACACTAAGGCATCCTTCTTCCCCGGTCTGTTCTCCGCTGCTCTCTACGATGCGTGGTTGATCATGACAACCGGACCTTCTCCGATATCGATGACAACGATTCTTTTGAGAATTCCAACCTGTGGTGCAGCAAGACCTACCCCCATTGCCTCGTACATGGTCTCTAACATATCATCGATCAGTTCTGTTGTTCTTGGTGTCATCTTTGTTACTTCCTTACACACCTTTGTCAGTACTTCATCGCCTATTTCTCTGATTTTTCTAATTGCCATTTGTTCTTCCTCCTGCCTTTTCTTTTAAAATCCACTCATCGGATCAAAATCAAACTGAATCCGCATCTTTGCAAATCCCCGGTTCAATTCAATATATTGTTCCATTTTATCTTTCATTTCAATCAGGATCTCATAGGATTCCTGCTTCAGATACAAAACTTTCCGGTACACATCCTTGACCTTTCCGACTGCCGGAGCTGCCGGACCGATCACCTGTACCTTGCGGTTCTTCGTGATCCGCATTGCATATAATTTGAGATAGTGCATTCCTTTTTCCAGAAGTGCTTCATCCTCACAGGCTACCAGTACCGCCATCAGATGCTCTGCCGGCGGATACCCCATCAGTTCCCTGTAATTCATCTCTTCTGTATAAAATGCCTGATAATCCTGACGTGCTGCCGTCTGGATACTATAATGCTCTGGGCTGTAGGTCTGAATCACGACCTCTCCTTTTTTTGCCCCTCTTCCGGCCCTTCCCGCAGCCTGCGTCAGAAGCTCGAATGTCCTCTCTGCTGACCGGAAATCATCCGAGTATAAAGACATATCCGCAGCAAGCACGCCAACCAGGGTCACATTTGGAAAATCATGTCCTTTTACGATCATCTGTGTTCCGACAAGAATATCTGCCTCTTCATTTGCAAATGCAGATAGAATCTTTTCATGTCCTTCTTTGGATCTTGTAGTATCCAGATCCATCCGAAGTACCCTTGCCTGCGGAAATTCCTTTTTTACCAGTTCTTCAATCTGCTGTGTTCCTGCGCGGAAACCTCCGATATGAGGGGAGCCGCAGGACGGGCATTTTTTTGCAACCGTTTCTTCGTATCCACAGTAGTGGCACACCATTTTCCCATTATTGTGCGCTGCCAGTGAAACATCACAATGAGGACATTTTACTACATATCCGCAGGACCTGCAAGAAAGGAATCCGGCATACCCTCTTCGATTCAGAAACAAATGATCTGTTCCTTCTTTTTCAGACGGTCTTCCATCAGCTCATGGAGCCTGTCACTTAAAATAGAACGGTTCCCTTTTTGCAGTTCTTCACGCATATCCACCGTGTAGACCTCCGGGAGTTCTGCTTTTGCAGTCCGCCTCTTTAATTCCAGCAACGTATACTCTCCCAGCTCGCACCGGTAAAATGCTTCCATGGAAGGGGTTGCCGATCCCAGTACCACACTTGCCCCTTCCAGGCTTGCGCGTTCGATTGCCGTCTCCCGCGCATGATACCGGGGAACCTGTTCACTTTTATAAGCTGCCTCATGTTCCTCATCGATCACGATCAGCCCAAGACTCGGAAACGGGGTAAAAAGCGCAGATCTTGGACCGATCATCACATCAATCTCTCCTTTTTTCGCCCGCATCATCTGGTCATACCGCTCTCCCGCTGAAAGTCTGGAATTCATGATGGAAACGCGTTCCCCAAATGTCCTGTAAAAGCGCATCACCGTCTGGTAAGTCAATGCGATCTCCGGGATCAGCACGATTGCCTGCCGCTTTTCCTTTACCACCTGCCGGATCATTTCCATATAGACCTCTGTCTTGCCGCTTCCAGTCACACCGTATAAAAGATAGGTCTTTCGGATCCCTTTTTCATAATCGTTTTCAAACGTCCGGATTGCTCTTTCCTGCTCCTCCGTGTAGGTAATAAAATGCCGCTGCTGCTCTTTTTCTTTCACAGGATTACGGTAAATCTTATGATTTTTGATTTCCAGAACCCCCTGCTCTTCAAGAGCTCTCACCACCGTCAGCGTGATATTCAGCTTCTGGCTGATCAGAGAATATTCTACCTCTTCATCATCCAAAAGTGCTTCCATCAGTCTTGCCCGCGCTTTCTGGTTCTTGTGAAGATATTCTTCCAGCTTCTTTTCGCCTGCTTCTCTGGAAATACATCTTTTTAAAATCCGCTGTTCCTTCTGCTGCTCGGTACGCTTGATCGGAAGCACCGTTTTCAATGCCTGGATCATTGTACCTCCATAATATTCTTTCATCCACGCTGCAAGTGCAACCAGCCTTGCCTCAATCGCTACACTTGATGTATCTGTGCGCAGAATATCCTTTATTTTTTCCGCATCATAATCACATGTTTCCGAAAAACCGACAATATACCCCTTCGTTTCCCGGTTCCCCCGTCCAAACGGCACAATGACGCCTGCACCGGTTCGTAAATCTCCTTCCAGTTCTTCCGGTACACGGTACTGAAATACTTTATCCAGTTTTTCATGTGTAATATCTATAATAATGTCTGCGTACATTCTGTCTGTTCCTTTTTTTGTCTCTTTTGTGCAGCAACCTGACGGTCTTTTCGCACCAGTTCCCGGTCATCCATCGGATACCTGACTCCCTGGATCTCCTGGTAATTTCATGTCCCTTTCCCGCAATCAGTAGGATATCCCCTTGTCTTGCCATTTCCACCGCAAGAGTACTGCCTCTTCCCGATCCTGGATCATCCGATAGGCTCCGGAAGTTTCTTTGATGCCTTCTTCAACGTCTGCCATAATCTTCGCCGGCTCTTCCCATCTCGGATTATCTGAAGTGATGATCGTCAGATTCGCAAGCTCTCCTGCCACTCTTCCCATCCCGCTTCTTCTGCTTCCGGCACGGTTGCCTCCACATCCAAACACCAGTAAAATACGTTCTGGTTCGTAAATTCTCAGCATTTTAAGCACTTTTGCAAGACTCATGGCATTATGCGCGTAATCAATGTAACACAGGATATTTTCTCCTGCATCTACCGTTCCATCCTGCCTCTTACCACCAGATGCTTTAACACGTCTCCTGCTTCTTCTCTTTCAAATCCAAGACAGCTCACCGTCTGTAAAGCAGCCAGTGCATTGTACACATTAAATTTTCCAGGAAGGGCAAGCTCATATTTTCTATCATCTGCATAAAATACCGTTTTAAGTTCTCCACCTTCCATCAGAAAACTGATTTTTTCTGCCGTCAGTACATGACTGTTTCTAAATCCTCTTTCCTGCCCTTCTTCTTCCCGACAGGTAAATCCGTATTTCGTGCAACATTTTCTCTGGAACATATAGCTGCACTGTGCATCATCCAGATTCCCTATTCCAATCCTGCACTGTTCAAAAAGACATGATTTGTAATATCGGTATTCCCCAAGACTTGCATGCTCGCCTGGTCCGATGTGATCCTCCCCGAAATTAGTGAATACCGCAATTTCAAACCAGATTCCATCGATCCGATGCTGCTTTATTCCCTGTGAAGATACCTCCATCACCGCATAGTGGCAACCTGCTTCTACCATTTTAGCAAAATACGACTGAATGGTAAAGGCATCCGGAGTCGTATTTTGCGAAGTTACCACTTCATTTCCAAGATGGTGGCCGATCGTACCGATCAGTCCGCATTTTTGGCCAATACTTTCCAACATCTCCCAGATCATCACTGCCACCGTACTTTTCCCCTTTGTGCCGGTCACGCCAATCACTTTCAACTTATCAGCAGGACTTCCAAACCAGATCCTGCTGATCCCGGCAAGAGCTTCCCGTGTATCTTTTACCAGAACGACGGCAACATTTTCCGGAAACTTCAGCATCCTTCCCCCAGATACCAGTTTTTCTATCAGAATGCAGGATGCCCCAAGGTTGCAGGCTTCTTCTATATAATCATGTCCATCTGCCCGGCTTCCCTGAATGCAGACAAACAGACTGTCTTCTTCTGCCTTTTGGGAATTACAGGTAATCCCCCGGATTTCCATCTCTTCTTCTAATTCCGGCATTTGGATCACCGCATGCTGAATCCTTTTAAACAGAACCGAAAGCTTCATAAGGCTCCTCTTTTTGGACTCTTTGTTTTCAGAATATGCTGTTTCCCCTCAAACGTCACACCGGATATGAAAATATATAAAATGGGTGGATTTCCTGCTTTCGTTTTCACGCATCCTGTGCGTTTGCAGGAACACCCACCCATCTCTCAGTTTCTATTGATGCTTTTTATCATACTCGGCAAGATATTCTTTAACATACTGTGTATCTGATTTGCAGTCCAGATACTCACAGCCATATTTCTGTCTTGTCTCATTTCCTTTTCCGGTAATCAGGAAAAATAGTCTTTCCCTCTGCTTCATCCATCGCTGCTTTGATTGCTTCTCCCCGATCCTCGATCATGGCATACGGACAGTTTTGTGCTTCCACATACTGTGCGATTTCTTTGGAAATCTGCTCTACCGGCTCATATCCCGGATCTTCCGCTGTCAGATAAACCTTTTTCGCATACTGACCCGCTACCGTTCCAAGGTCTCTTCTCCGGATAAATGCTTTCTTTCCGGGGCATCCGAAGATCGATACGATATTATAATCCGGATATTCATCTTTTATTGAAGAGAACAGCTTTTCAAAACTAAGCTTGTTGTGTGCATAATCCACAACAGCGATCAGATTCTTATCTGCACTTCCATAAAGCTCCATACGTCCGCTGGATCTTGCCCTCAAAAGACCGCTGTGCATATACTCCTTCGGGATTTCAAGAAGAATGGATGCCGCAATGACAGCCAGTGCATTTTCCACATTGAAAAGTCCCGGCATCGTCAGACGGAATTCTTCATCAAACAGCTCTGTCTTTACCATAAATACCGTTTCATGTCCGTCTTTCTGGATCTCATAACCATAAACATCCGCTTCCGGATTCTTTGTACTGAACGTCAGCACCTTCTCACAGACCTTTGACTCTTTCAGAATACGGTCTGCAAAATCTGCATCCATGTTCACAACTCCGTAACGTGATTTTCCGAAAATTTTCAGTTTAGACGAAAAATAGTCTTCAAAATCCGGATGCTCGATCGGACTGATATGGTCCTCTGAAATATTCAGAAAAATTCCCACATCAAACTGCATGTTATCGACACGATTGTATTTTAACGCCTGTGAAGATACTTCCATCTCGGCAAATGTAATACCACTTTCTACGGCATGGCGCAGATGCTCCTGCAATTCTACCGACTCCGGCGTAGTAATATGGGATTCTTTCTTGATCACTCCGTCATAAATATCGATTGAAGAAAGGACTGCACTTTCCTTTCCACCGGTTGCTTCCATATAATCATCCACGATTGCTTTCATATAGTAAGCAGAAGTGGATTTCCTTTTGTTCCGCCGATTCCGGTGATCGTCAGTTTCTTCCACGGTGCATTATTGAACTTCTCTGCAAGTGGAGGCATCGCCTTACGGATATCGTCTACCAGAAAATATGGAACATCTTCTTTCGTTTCATATTTTACTTCGCTGACATAAGCAATCGCACCTTTTTCGATCGCTGCATCCAGATACTCAGCCTTAAATGCCGCACCTTTGCAAATAAACAATGTCCCTTCCGTCACCTCTCTGGAATCATAGGTCAGATACTACCTACGTTTTTTTCTTCTTCCCCATTTGAATAAAATTCTTTCATCATACGCAGGTTCTGTAACAGATTTGCGTACTCCTGTAATGTGTATTTTTCCATCTGGTATTTATCTCCCTTATATTCTTTCCGGTATTATTCCCGGTACTCTGCGCCTGATCTGATGATGGATTCTCTTACCAGAACATCCATTGCATCCATGCAGTCTGCCGGTACCTGATAATATTCTTTGAATACCGAAATCTCTGTGCATGCAAGAATTACTGCATCACAACCTTTTGCCTTCAGATCATTATAAGCACGGTCAAATTTGTTCTTGTCTCCCGGCTTTCCTTTTTTGATATCATCATAGATCAGCGACATCACATCTTTCTGGCAGGCTTCTCCCGGAACTACCGGTGTGATTCCAAATTTTTCGCAGGCTCGGTGGTAAGTCTTTGCTGCATCGTTCCATCTGTTCCCATGATCCCGATCTTCTTCACTTTTGGATGAGCCTCTACTACATATCTGACACTCTCCTCTACCATATTGATGATCGGAACACTTGTAGATTTCTGGATATCTTCCAGGAAATAGTGCGAGGTATTGCACGGAATCGCAATATTTTCCACTCCCAGCATCTCCAGATCTCTTGCGTCCTGTGTGATCGCTTTCAGAAACGGAAGCTTATTTCCTGTAAGGATTGCCTGTGTCCTGTCCGGCATTGTCGCATGACTTAAAATGATCATGTTGATATGCTCCTGATCACTCTCCGCCTTTGTCCTCGCGATCACTCTTGCATAATAAAAACTTGTCGCCTCCGGTCCCATTCCGCCGATAACACCTAATTTTTTCAGCATATCATTCTCCCTGTTTCAGCTTCTCTTAGCTGTAATATTTCTTAAAGTTACCAAACTGTCTGAGATGATTCTTCACCATAGCAAGATAACGTCTTGGTTTAAAATCACCTCTCTTAAATACCGGATTGACCATCTTCTTTTCCTTAAGAAGCGTCTCATCTTCTCACGGTTTGCTTCTTCTTTGATATATTTGAAAGCAACTGCCTTCGGTACTGTCATCCAGAGATGTTCTTCTTTTGCAAATTCAAGCGGCAGTTCTTTTCCGTAAACATATTCTTCTACTACATATTTTGCAACATTGAATCCAGATCCTGTCACATAATAATTACTTCGTCCCTGGCGGGTGTTGATCTCGAAGAAACGGTATTTGCCATCACGCCTGTCATACTTGATATCAAAGTTGGAGAATCCTACATAGTGCAAATCTTCCAGCAGATTCTTCACCTTCATCATCAGCTCTTCGTTTGGCTCTGTGATGATAACTGCATGATTTCCAAGTCCGTGTGGTGTGTGTTCTTCCAGGAGTACATGTCCCAGACACATCATTTTAACTTTCCATTCCGGTCAGAATAAGAAGTCAGAACACGCATATATTCATCATTTCCCGGAATCATATCCTGGATGATCAGTTTATCTGTATAACCTGCCCCATAGATATCCCGAATTACTTTTTCCAGTTCTTTTCTGTCCTTGATCGTGTAGATCTTATTCTGGGTTGCAAACGGATGCTCCCAGTAAGAAATACTGTCAGACGGCTTTAAAATTACCGGGTACGGGAAATTCATCTCAAAATCCAGTCCCATGGACTGATCGTAAATAATCGTTCCCGGATAATCTACCCATGCTTTTCGCACAACTTGTAGAAAGTCTCTTTCTGCTGCAGACTGTTCATCAGATCAAAATCGATATATGGTGCGATAATATTTTTCTCAAGCTCTGCCTTATGCTTACTGATCAGCGCCACATAACTGTCACCACATCCGATGAGCATAATCTTTTTGTCTTTATGCTTTTTTGCAAATCCATTGACTGTCTGAAGAAAATAATCGTCCGTATCAATCTTCGGATTCGGATGATATTCGATGATCTTACTTCCGTAACTCGGTCCTGTTGCAAACTTTCCAAATATATATGTCTTCACCTGATACTGCTCATAAAATGCGCGGGCAACACTGTAAGTATTGATATCTCCACCAAGCAGTACCGGAATAAATTCTCTGTCTTTAAATTCCATTGTTTAAAGAAGCTCCTTTCTATCCCCTTATATTTCTACATATCATCTCATTATACTCCAGGGATTCTTTAGGTGTCAAGGCATGGAAACAGCTCTGAAAGTTTCCCGGGAAATTTTCAGAACTGTTTCTTTTCATATTTTCTTCTCTTTTTCTCTCTGCTCCAGAACACTGCCCCGTATCACCGCATCCGCCCCATACTTTCCGCGGATCTCTCCCATTGCCGCACTGAGCTTTTTCAGCTTTTCCATGCTCTTCTTCGGCTTCTCAGATTTCACCTCGAATTGCAGGTCAAACAGGCTTAACTGCTCCGGTTCATCTTCATCCACAAGCTTCGCTGTGCGAACACCAAGCAATCTGATCGGCTTACCGTTCCACAGCTCATCGAACAGACTGCAGGCCGCCTCGTAGATCACCTGATCTGCACCGGATGCTCTGCCAAGCTGCTTCTGGTGAGATACATTCTGAAAATCACTGTAGCGGATTTCCACACTAACCATATTGGCTTTCTGCCCTGCTTTCCTTAGTCTCTTTCCCACACTTTCTGCCAGAGAAAAATAGAACCTTTTTTGCATCCTCTGCCTTTTCCACATCTTTTGGAAGTGTGGTGGAATTACCGACACCCTTTGCTGCGGTCTCCTCGGATTGCACCTTTGCATCACCGATTCCATTCGCAAATTCCCACAGCGTTCTCCCATGACTTTTCAAATGGAATTCCAGAAGCTTCGGATCTGTCTTCGCAAGCTCACCAATTGTCCGGATTTCCAGCTTTTCCAGAATCGCCACACTGGACTTCCCTGCCATAAAAGCTCACTCACCGGGAGCGGCCACATTTTTTCCTTGACCTCTTCCGGGAAAAGAGTGTGGACACGGTTTGGCTTTTCAAAGTCTGATGCCATTTTTGCCAGAAGCTTGTTTGTCGAAATTCCCACATTCACGGTAAACCCAAACTTTTCATAAACCCGGGCTTTGATTTCATACGCAGCCTCCACCGGCGAAGAAAAACGCTGTGCGATTCCGGTAAAATCCATATAGCACTCGTCCACACTGACCTGCTCGATTTCCGGTGTATAGGTTTTCAGGAAATCCATCAGTCTCCGGCTATACTCCCTGTACATCCTGTGATTTGGCGGATCCATGTGAAGATTCGGACACTTACGGAACGCATTTACCACCGGCTCTCCCGTCCGGATGCCGAATTTCTTTGCCGAAGGAGATTTCGCCAATACGATCCATGGCGTGATTCTCTGTCACCGCCGATGATCGCGGGGATCGTACGGATGTCCACATCGGCACCATTTTTCAGTTGTTCTACTGCCGTCCAACTAAGGTAGGCTGAATTGACATCTATATGGAAAATGATGTGTGACATTCCTGCTGTCTCCTCTCTGTGAATAATCGAGCAGGCTGACTCCTGCTCGATTTGTATACTTTGTACACCATCTCGCTTAACAGCCAGGTGATGTACATTCGACAAATGCAGATCCTTGTGCAAGCACAAATCTGCACTTGGCTCATCGTATACACAAAAAATACGGAATATGATATTCATTTTATCATATCCCGCATCCATTTTCATTATTTTATCTTTTATTTATCAAGCTTACTGCCGATTTCACTCCATCCACAGTTAAATACATATTGTGCAAATTCTTCCAGCTGCTTCTCATTATATAACTTAAATCCATCGTTTTCAGCTTGGATTCTACTATTTTTTTGTTGTATCTCAGATCGGATACATATGAACAGTCCACTCTCTTTATCATATCATCAAATATATCTCTTTCCATATGTTCCCTCTTTTCTACATAATGTTAATTATGTTGTAATATAAATCGTCCAAACTCAGTCCAACTATATTCTAGTCTGTATTACAAAGACTGTCAACATTAAAAACGTTACAAAATTTCGAAAACAAGTGTCTCCGCGTTCAAGCATGCTGATCACCTCTTCTTTATTCGCATCCAGGAAAGACTGTTTTGCAGCCGATCCTTTCGGACGGCCTAACGGGCCTCCCGCGCTCTTCTTATGATTCAATGCCTCTTTGGTACGGATTGACATCAAACTGTGTTCGATCTCCGTCACCAACTTGAACACGTTTCCCATAACTGGCAAATCCAATGCCTGGTCTAGGATATACCGGTCTCTTATACTATAGATCTGAACGCCTTTTTCCATGCAGCGTCCCATAATATCCATAACTTCCGACAAAGTTCGTCCCAAGCGGGAAATATCCGAAAAGATCAGACTATCGCCTTTTTGCATACGATCCAGTCCCTAGCGAGATTACGTTCATCTTCCCTCCCTTTGTCGACAGTGACATCCGTAATCCACTTATCGACATTCATATCATGATTCGAAGCATAACGTTCAATCTCATCTTTCTGTTCTTCTAGAAGTTCCTTGTTTGAAGTTCCTACTCTTAAATAAGCTATTACCATATTTCCAGCAACTTAATAATTAAAAAAACGTAGAACCAAAATTTATTTCTCGGTGAAGATACGAAAAGTAATTATAGCACAATAGCTAAACTTTCCATTTTATTTAAAGAAAATGTTAGTATTCCGTTCTTTAACACAATAAATTAAATACGTATGTAAAAGCTATCAACTAAGAATAAATAGTCTAACAAATTATCC
>ENA-OQLB01000430-OQLB01000430.1-human-gut-metagenome-genome-assembly--contig:-NODE-430-length-24324-cov-6.433194_pt1 | contig 24324 bp, 20 predicted proteins | sample MGYA00242656_ERZ504813 | MGnify/ENA primary metagenome ERZ504813 (study PRJEB26092, sample SAMD00036388) | human gut metagenome | host: Homo sapiens | study: EMG produced TPA metagenomics assembly of... | reverse complement strand
GCCGTCCCCCACCTGCCGCCTTCCCGGAGTTCCCCGATGACTGAGGAGAACATCTCTTGTAAGGTAATTTCATTTCTATTCATTTCCAATTTATTTATAAAAGGTTTACCTTACAAGTATATACAATAAAATGAAGCAAAACAGAAGTTTATAATGTATTTCTTCATTTTAGCCAGTCTTTCAGAATGAACTCAAATATATTTCTTATATTTGCGAAAAAAGTCGCATTGAAAAAAGTCGCAATATGAATAATCCATTTAAATTCGGTACAATTGTAGACGGTGAATACTTTACGGATAGAGTAGCGGAACAAGAAAAAGTAAGAGAGATACTTGCAAGTGAGAATCACCTGATACTTATTAGCCCACGACGTTTCGGCAAGACCAGCCTCGTTCAAAAAGTAACGAAAGGATTGTCACGTCCCGTTTTTCAGTTGAACCTGCAGTTGGTAACAGGCACTGCCGACTTTGCCGCACGATTATTGTGGATTATGCTTCAGCAATATCCTATGGAACGTCTGAAACATCTTATCACTCACTTTCGTTTTATCCCCACCATTTCAACCAATCCCATGACGGATGGCATAGAAGTTTCATTTCAGCCGTCAATGGATGGCTTCATTCTGTTAGAGGATGTATTCACACTGATTGATAAACTGGGAATGAAGAATCCACACAAGAAACCGATTGTAGTACTGGACGAATTCCAAGAAATACGTACATTGGACAAGAATCTGGATAAAAAATTGAGGTCTATTCTACAGACTTACAACCATGCCAATTACATTTTCTTAGGTAGCAGGAATCGATGATGCAGGAAATCTTCGAAAAAAAGAAATCCCCTTTCTATCATTTTGGATATTTGATGAAGTTGGGTAAGATTCCTCAAGATAACTTCTATGAGTTTCTCAAGAATGGCTTTCTTCTCTTGGGTGAGGATATGGATGCTGAAACGATAGGCCGCAGCATTCTGTCGTTCACCAATTGTCATCCCTATTACACCCAGCAACTGGCTTACCAGACATGGAATAACTGGAAACAAAACGGTTACAGTGATACTTTGGTGGAAACTGCCATTACGGAGTTGACCCATGTACACGATATGGATTATGAACGTTTATGGAGCACTTTCAATAAAACAGATAAAAAAGTCTTGATAGGCTTAACTATGCAGATGGGGACTCCGTCCAGTCTTCCTTTTCTACAAGCTGTCGGTATTGATTCTCCAAGTACAGCTTTCAGTAGCTTGAAGCGACTTGGACAACAAGGATATGTGATACGTAATGAGGGGTATGAACTGGATGACCCTTTCTTCAGAAGGTGGATTGAAGTAAAGAGAGAAGGGCGATAGAAAGAGGAAATCCTTGTTGGGTTTCGTATCATTTCAGCATATTGAGTTTTATGCTTATCATGTCTTTATATGATATTTGCATCTCCTCCGGTAGAAAAGAGAGACTGATGAACTCCATCCATTTGGTTTCTACTTTCAAGAGTTTCTTGAAGAGGTTTTCTATTACTTTTTCGTCCAATCCCGACGCCCGTATGGACGTGACAAAGTCAGCCTTCTTTAATTTACGTTTTTTGCCGTTTAGTGTAAGTGCAAGTTCTTCGGTGTCTTCAGGCATCACCAATGCGGTAGACAGCATGTCATATGCTGGTGTGAGCGTATATACCTCTTGTTGGGGACTATAAAGCGAGAAGTTCTTCAAATGCATGTCGGCATTACCGGTTATCCATGAAAAGACGACTTGCTCCCAGAAATTCACCAGGTCCAATTTGGGAGCGGATGAATATCTCAGCACTAACTTCGCAATCTGTTCATAAGAACCTTTGTATTTTTGTTCAGTGAGTTTTTCAGAAAGTTGGCACATGTCTTCCATAGCCAATTTCCCTCCTTCATTCGTGCGGTCTATGCGCCGGGTGATATAGCATAATTCACCATCCTCAAAGCGGATGAGGCTATGCGGCACAACTCGTATCTTGGCTATCTCCGCAAGATGCATTGTCAGATCCTCTAATTCGGGAAGATTGCCGAACCGTTCGGTTTGCGGCTTCAAAATATAGCGCCCCCATAAGCCTACAATCGTAAATCGTCCAGGCTCGTTTTTACTTCCTTTGTTGATATCCAATGATAATTTGGCCTGCACTCCGGTCAGTGTGGTCTGACTGCGAATTACCTGCCTTGCCAAATCGTTGAGATTATTGTGCGTATAAGGCAATATAGGCGCCTCTAGTGTCCCGAATATCTTTTTTGAGCAAGCCTTGTGGAAATCCCTCTCATTTCCATTCAGTTCTTTGTAGCAATACAGACATTTTGCCATTTTTAATCCTCCTCATTTATAGGTTCGATACCCACTGCACCGATACAGTCTTTACAGCACGCCAGCAACAGTGACATTCGGTCACGTGCATCTATTTTCCAGTTCTTTTCCGCAATGTCAAGCAGCCATCCTTCGGGTATCAGCCGTCGAAAAAAGGAAACAGCACTTTGTCGTGATAGGCTTTCTCTGTCAAGGGTAATGTGAGACTGACAGCTTCTGCAACATCCGACTGCAGGAATTCCGTATCGTACTGGAAGGTATAGCCATCCTCATCCTCTGTGAGGATACCGGCTTTTATTCCTCGGAGATTTATCAATGCCTGCTTCATCATTCGTCAGTTTTAGTTATAGGTACTGCGCCAACTTCGCTGCCGAACAAAGACAGTAGCTGGTTTACCTTGTCCAACCGCAGCGTCTGTTTGCCTTGCTCCAATTCACGGACAAAGCGCAAGCCTACTCCTGACTTTTCCGAAAGTTCCACTTGGGTCAGATTGTACTGCTTACGCATCGCTTTTACATATTTGGATAATGTTGTTTGTTCCGTATATTCCATTTTTATACCCTTTGGGGTACAAAGATAGAATATATTTTCGTTATTACACCCATAAGGTATAAAAAGATTAAAGGAGAAAGAGATTATATCTTTTCGGGTATAAATTAGCTAGAATAAGTTTATGAATCTATCCATTTCCTGTCTACCTATTTCTGGCTTTACTCTTAAAGCCTGCCAGTCCTTCACTGCTTCAACGGCCTCTGTGATAATTCTTTCAGTGGCTTTTGGGCTAAGCATATAATCTCTTATGAGAATCACACTATATTTCTAGGCCGGCTTTGCTTGATTCTGCTGAGTACATAAGAAGATAGCTTGTTATATTGTTCAAACTCTTATAAATTCTTGTCACTTTTGCTGCGTACAACTGTCTAAATGGTGAATTGCTGAAAAAAGCAAGAGGCTGTCTCAAAATGCACTTGAGATAGCCTCTTCTATGCAAATGTTTTACTCTTCAGTTTATTCCTGATATTTCACTTTTGTTCCCAAAGCATCGTGGCGCATTTCGCGCTCACTTCGGTAAAGCTTTTCATCTTTTAAATAATAGTATTCCTGATAACCTCCAAATTCGATATTGGCATACTCTAAGTGGTCTTCGGCCTTGCAAGACTTCCATGTACCTTCATACTTCACTGAATCAGAGAAAGTGATGAGGGTGGTTGAGTCTGCACGGAGTTCAAACCTCACGCCATTTTCCGTTATGAATGTACCGGCGAAAGAATGAGTAGACTCTGTACTGTTAGTATTGGTACAAGAATATAAAAAACCGAAAGCTATTGTCAACATAGCCAAAATCGTTCGTCTCATTGTTCTTTTGTTTTTATAGAAAAGAGAGTGCTTCTTTTCCGGAAACACTCTCTTTTATTAGTTATCTGCAGTGATGATTATCTTTGAGCAGGAGTACCAGAGTTCTTCTTAACATCAACTTCGAATGTCAAAGTGAATGTCTTCCACTTGTAACCGAACTTCACAGGGATGAACAATTTGTAATCCCAGTTAACCGGAGTACCGCTGTAGTTGTTGTAAGTCAGAGTTTCATCTGCCTGGTTGTAAACAACCTTGGTATTAGAAGGCAGAGGACCGTTTGTTACACCATCAGTCGGAACCAAGTTACCGTTAACCAGTTTCAAGTTAGACTTGATTTGGTCTGTCATCCATTCGCCCGGAACTACTTCGTAGATTCCCGCAAAGCTTTCTGCAAGCCGGTAGTATTGGCTACAATATACTTCTTGCTGATTCGTCAGCATTCCAAGAAACATAAGTGAAAGCACCCTTAACGTCAATTGTACTACCACCTACAGTTGCATCAGTAAAGTTCTCAGTTTCACCTGTAGTTACTGTCAACGGTTCGATGATAAATGCATCATATTCCTTGATAGTTGCAGTGTGGGCAGCAGCCAGCAGAGAACCAGCAGCACAAGCATCTTTGTAGCATACGTCGGCAACCAACTTGATGGGGACATACTTGCCTACGAGAGCCTTGGCAGCTTCTGTCGGAGCGTCGCCGCTACGCGGTGCGTGAGTCGGGTTTACTTCTTCCAACTTGATGTTGTAAGTGATTTCATTGGCATCCAGCTTGTTGGGAGCGTAGTTCACAATCTCAGCAGCTTTCTTGCCGTCGATGTACAGGATTGTTCCGTCAGGACTTACAGTCGCAGTCTTTTCAACAACGCTTGTACCGTTGAAATATTCGTACTTGTAAGCAGAATTGGCAGCTTCCAGTTTTTCTTTGTCGAACACGAAGCGGGCACCTTCCTCTGAATAAGCACCACCTTTCACACCCTGGTGGCCGCTGGCAGCATAAGGATACAGTCCGGAATAGAAGAACTTCTTACCGGCACGCAGTGCATCGGCATACCAGATTGCGCCGCCCAAACCGGTTGTCGGTTTAACTCCGAGGTCGTTCAGGAAACCGTTCAGCAAGTCTGTGTAGATGTTACATGTCGGGTTATTCTCTGTATTGTTAGACCATGCCGGATTGGATTCCTCGGTATTGTAAACAATCGGGTTTACATTGAATGTGGACCATTCATTGTCGTTCTTCCAGTAGCGGCCATCGTAACCCCAGAGGTTGAATACCGGCTTGTAGATAGTACGTGTCAAAGTAATCTTCAATGTAGGATATGCACCTGTAGGATCGGAGTAGTAGCAAACCTTGCTGAAGCTCATCTTTTCCTGGTTGTTCCAGTTCGGATACTTCTTAACGATGTCTGCATGAGTCAGTGTCCAGATGATGTTGTAAGATTCTACACCAGCTTCAGAGTTGGCAATCACAGAAGCCGTACCTTCGCCGGCACCCTTTGTACCATCAAATTGAGTATAAACGGCGTGGAATTCCTGCTTGGTCATACCACCTTCTTTAGCCTTGTCGTAGATGTCCTCATTCATTTCCTGAGTACCGATGCGACCGGTGTAGTTGCTGCAGTAATAGATAGAATCAGCAAAAGCATGAGACAACTCTCTCTCGCCAGCTTCTTTCACCCATTTCACTTTCAGGTAACGCATGGCAACCAAAGCATTGTTTACTGTATCCACCAGTTCCACGCGAACGATAGGCTCACGACCTACAGCTGTTGCAGAAGTACCTTCGACAGTGTAAACCTTGGAAGACATGATACCGTTTTCGTGAGAATCCAGCTTGGCAAATTTCTGCTGGTCTGTCTTGTTGGTGTTACCATCTACGCCACCCAATGTGTTATAAGGAGCAGTAGGGATGTAGAAACGGAATGTCAGACCATAATCCTTGTAGTTTGCCAGATTTGCATGGTTAGCGTGGTTAGTTTTAGCATCTTTAGCGTCTGTAACACAAACCTTCACCAATTTCTTCAAATCAAGCGGCTCGTTATAAGGTTGCTTAAAGTCTACATATTCGTTGGCTTTAGATTCGTATACGCATACAGAGTCATGATAGTGTACATAGAAGTCTTCTTTGCCGTCGTTCTGGATTTCATCGGCAAACTTACCGGTCATAGTTTTGCTAAAGTCAGTTTTGCTATTAACCAGATACGGAACCTTAACCTCTTCGTGCAGACGTACATATTCAGAGTTCACATACACCTTAGTACCTTGTTCGTCAAAAGCTTTCTTTTCAGCAGCTGTATAGTTTTCAGCAGCGATAGGAGCTTTCAAAGATGCCATGTAGAACTTTTCCTTGTCGCCGGCAGTCGTTGCAGCGATAGAACCCTTGACTGTCTTTTTGAATTTTACTGTCAGCACGTCCTTATTGATGTCGTACTTAACCGGTTGAATCGGGCTGTTAGTCTTAATATCAGCACCGGTAGCCTTGGTCATAATATTTTCAGATGTGATGCAATCAAATGAGGGCAATTCAATATCTGAAGTACGGACACCTACGCTGGGGCTTACATGGAAATAAGCCTCGTTGTAATCTGTAGAAATAAAGTTAGCTGTAGCAGCAGCATTTACGTGGTCCAAAACCGGAGTCGTAGTGTGGTCTTGAGTTGTATGCTTAGCCATAGCCTGATACTTCTGCGGGGTATATTGCAGGGTAGTCAGCGTGATGGCGGCAATACCGTTGATGTGGCTGGTAGGGATTACGGCCAGGCTGGTCAGACGATGACCAATCAGGGACATCACCTCAGCACTTACCTTGTCAATTTCAGCAGCCAAGTCCTTCAGCTTCTCGTCTGTAACGAAGTCGCCTTTCAATTCTTCTTTCAGAGCCGCAATCTTTTGGTTTACGATGTCCAAAGAAGCCAACTTGTCGATTTGGTCTTGCAGTTCTTTCTTCAGAGCTTTCAAGTCGTCATCAGAAACACCACCTTCTGCCGAACCGGCCTTGTCCAAAGCTTCCTGAGCCTTGTCCTTAGCTTCGTTGGCAGCTGTTTTAGCATCGTTGACAGCTGTCTCCAAAGTCGAAACTTTTGCAGCCAGCTCTTCAAGTGAAGCTTTCTTGCCCAGTTGTTCCTGCAAGTTCTTGATGTCGTCATCATAGTCCTTACAAGACGTGAACGTTCCTGTCGCACCTATCATCAAGGCACTGAACAGGGTCACACTTAGAAACTTTTGTTCATAATTGAAAAACTTTAAATTTATAAATTTAAAAAATAAAAAGTGAATAATTTCTCATTTCCGGCATTCCTTTTCCCACAATGCTTTTGTTAAAAAATTCCGTTACTTCGCAGGTAACGGAGGAATTTTCCGTGCAAACATAATTGTTTTTCTATAAATGAGCAAATAATAATGCTGTTTTTTTATAATTAATCGAAAAATCTGCATTTAAGCGCACTTTTTTTGTTAATGGGATTGTTGTTCGCCCCAATTATTAGTGTATTTGCACGTATGTTCTGCATTATAAAGGGATTGTACTTATACATATTATTAATAAGAGAATGTATAATTTAAATTGAAGATGAAAGAGATTACCTTACAAGAAATGCTGTCAACTATTATTGGAGAGCTTCGAGAAAATGGAAGATGGGGAACAGCCCATATTTACCAATCTACATTGAATGTGTTTTCCGCATTCAATAACTATCGGGATTTGCATCTGCGCAAATTGAATCCAGTGGTTTTGAAACGTTTTGAAATGCACCTGCGTCAACGAGATTGCAGTTGGAACACCGTTTCTACCTATATGAAAGTCATTCGCTCGGCTTACAATCGAGCTGTAGATTTACGATGTGTTCGTTATACTCCTAGATTATTTGAACATGTGTATACAGGAACTAAAGCAGACAAGAAAAGAGCTTTGGAAGCTTCGGATATAGGAACTTTAGTTCGCGGGACAGAAATGGATTTGTCCAAAAGGATTCCTTCCTCAAGCCTTCAAAAGGCCAAAATGCTATTTGTTTTTATGTTTATGATGCGTGGTCTCCCATTTGTCGATTTAGCTTTCTTGCATAAGAAAGACCTGCAAGGGAATGTATTGTCCTATCGTAGAAGAAAAACTGGTCGCACCTTACGGGTACTTCTATCCCTGAAGCCTTACAGCTGGTACACATGTATCCAATAAGGACGAGAACTCACCTTATTTATTCCCAATATTACGTAGCAAGGATGGTACAGAAGCGGCTATAAAGAGTATCAATCAGCTTTGAGGCGTTTTAACTATCAGCTGTCAGCTTTAAAAACACATTTGAATATGAGTTCACATCTTAGTTCGTATTCGGCAAGACACACGTGGGCCACAATGGCATATTATTGTGAGATTCACCCTGGCATTATTTCCGAAGCGATGGGACATTCATCGATAAATGTTACTGAAACCTATCTCAAACCTTTCAACGACAAGAAGATTGATGAAGCAAACGAGAAGGTAATTTCTTTTTGTAAAAAGCCAATGGAATCTCGGCATAGATTTTTTTATTTTATTGATAAAGACGGCCTAGATGTGTCCATATTTATTCCTCCCGCAAGAAGCATCTCTTGAAGGGAAGAGTCCTCTCGCTCATTTCTCAACAACTTCCCCTTAAGCCAAAACTCTACAAAATAACACTTTAAGTCTTTCTTTCCCTATAAATATTTTGATTTCCCTTTATCGTAACTTTACCTCTCGGTCATATTATCCTTAATTCCGCAACACTATAAATATTAACTTTTATAACATCCTGAGCAACAAAAAGTTGCCCAGGATTTGCCATGTCAGAGGATTCACTTAACTTAGTGTTGCAAAAAATAATCAAATAAAACCTCATTAGGCATGGCAAAAATACAAATAAAATCCGAGAAACTCACATCTTTTGGTGGTATATTCCAATTATGGAGAAATTCGACAGGATGTTGTCTTGTACAATAGACTCCACTTTAGGTTTGCGTAGCAAAGTGTATGGCTATCAATATAGCGAGATAATCCGTTCTCTGATGTGCGTATATTTCTGTGGAGGGTCATGTGTCGAAGACGTGACCTCACACCTTATGGAAGCACTTTGCTTACACCCACACCTCCGTACATGCAGCGCAGACACAATACTTAGGGCCATTCGTGAATTGACCACACCGAATCTGACCTACAGGTCTGATTCGGGCAAAAGCTACGACTTCAACGTAGCCTCCGACCTTAACAATCTGCTTGTCAATGCATTGCTGGCAACAGGACAGTTGCTGCCAGACAATGAATATGACTTTGATTTTGACCACCAGTTCATTGAGACGGAGAAATTTGACGCAAAAATGACCTACAAAAAGTTCACTGGTTACAGTCCAGGAATAGCAACGGTCGGCGATGTCATCGTCGGGATAGAGAACCGCGACGGCAATACCAATGTACGTTTCCATCAGGAAGACACTCTAAAACGTATTTTTGAGCGTTTGGAGAATGCCGGAATACATATACACCGTGCGAGGATGGATTGTGGCTCATGCTCTGAGGCTATAGTGGAAATGGTGGAGAAACACTGCCGACATTTTTATATCCGTGCCAACAGATGTGCGTCATTATATGATGACATCTTTGCCTTGCGCGGATGGAAAACCGAATACATAAACGGTCACGAGTTTGAGATATGCTCCATCATTGCAGAGAAATGGGCCGGCAAAGCGTACCGCCTTGTCATACAGCGGCAAAGAAGCATCAATAAGGAACTCGACCTGTGGGAAGGGGAATATACATACAGATGCATACTGACAAATGACTATACTTCGACAGACCGTGACATCGTGGAGTATTACAACAAGCGTGGCGGTGCTGAGCGTATATTGGACGACATGAACAACGGCTTTGGCTGGAACCGTCTGCCAAAATCGTTTATGGCGGAAAACACGGTGTTCCTGCTTCTGACAGCTTTGATTCGAAACTTTTACAGACACCTCATATCTGACGCAAACATGAAGAGCTTTGGACTTAAACGCACAAGCAGAATCAAAACTTTTGTATTCAAGTATGTTTCTGTCCCTGCAAAATGGGTTAAGACTGCAAGACAGCACATACTGAACATATACACAAGCAATGATGCATACATGATGGCCTTCAAATTTGATTTTGGGTAGCCTCAAATCTTCGTGGCCTTTTGCGTATTGCCTCAAGTCGCATCATGGGGTAAGGGATTTTGTCTCTTTCGACTGCACCATAAGGATCTTTACGAAGACTATTCGTTTTTGAGAGGTATCCGCAACCTCAAATATCAAAAATATTACAGGTTGCGGATTTTAGGATTATCAGAATTCCACCTATAAGCCACTTTTCATCTTTCATCACTTAAAATGTTATAAACAATTATAGAGGCATTACAACTATATTAAACTTCTTTTCACATAATTGATTCAAGATGGTTCCCGTTACTGCGAAGTAACGGAAAAAATCACATGACAGACAGCTATGTGGAAGGGATTCGAAATGAGAGATTATTCACTTTTTATTTTTTTAAATTTATAAATTTAAAGTTTTCAATTATGAACAAGAAGTTTCTAAGTGTGACCCTGTTCAGTGCTTGATGTTGGGTACTGCAGGTACGTTCACGTCTTGTAAGGATTATGATGATGACATCAAGGACTTGCAGGAACAACTGGACAAGAAAGCTTCACTTGATGACCTGAATGCAAAAGTTACTACGTTGCAGACGGCTGTAGATGAAGCCAAAAGTGCCGCAAACGAGGCCAAGAACAAAGCTCAGGAAGCTTTGGACAAGGCTAATTCGACAGAAGGCGGAGTATCCGAGGCAGATTTGACTGCTTTGAAGAAAGAACTGGAAAAGCAAATTGAGAAGTTGGCTTCTTTGGAGGCAGTTGAGACTAAAATCAACGACTTGAAAGAAGAATTGGAAGGCGGCTTTGTTACAGACGAAAAACTAAAAGACTTGGCTGCTGAGGTTGATGCATTGAGCGCTCAAGTTATGTCTATTATCGGACATCGTTTGACTAGTCTGGCTGTAATTCCTACAAGTCATATCAATGGTATTGCAGCTATTACATTGACTACTCTACAGTATACTCCACAAGAGTACAAGGCAATGGCAAAACATGCAGACGGTCCTCAAACTGACAAAGATTCTGAAGGTACGTTTACAGCACATTCCAAAACTCCTGTACTTGACCACGTTAATAAAGCTGGTGCCAAGCCGTACACAGTGTCTACAGACAAAAATGAGGCTTACTTCCACGTTAGCCCCAATATGGGTGTACGTACAGAGGATATTTATATGCCTTCTTTCGATTGCATCAAATCTGAAAACATCCTCACCAAAGCTGGCGCAACGATTTCCGAGAATTCTCCTATCCAGCCTACTGACTATAAGATAAAAGACAATGTATTGACAGTACAATTCAAGAAGACTGTTGCCGAATCCATCAATGAAGCAGGCGGTCATGCAAGTGGAAAAGAAACTTTCTACATGGCTTCTCTAAAGGCTCCTATTGCTAAAGAAAACCTGACTGCTGATGAAGCTAAAGCTCTTAAGGAAAATGGTACTCAGGTTTATGTGAACTCTGAATATGTTCGTCTGCACGAAACAAAGGTGGCTCCCTACATTGCTAATGCACGTACGATGTACAACGGAAATATGGGTGGTGATTTTGCTGACGAAGTTCAGACTGATGGTGAAGGTAGATTCTATGTGCACTATCACGACTCTATTTGTGCATATGAGTCACAGGCTAACGACATGATTGACGTTTATGCACAGTATAACAAGGTACTCGACTTGAAAAAATTAGTGGAGGTTTGCACAACAGAGATTGATGCTACAGATCACAAAAAACATGCTGAATTGGAGAAATACAAAGACTATGGTCTAACATTCCGTTTCTACAAAGCTACTGGAGAATATTTTACTTTGGGTGGCCCTGAGGGTAATAGTAACAAGACCGACCAGCAAAAATTCGCAGAAATCGATTCTCCTATGAATGGTCACATGACTTCAAAAGTCTATAGCCTTGACGGTGTATCTGCCACTGCAGTAGGCCGCGAACCGTTGGTACGTGTAGAGTTGGTGGATACTGTAAACAATGCTTTGGTAGCTATGCGTTACATCAAGGTGAAATGGGTGAAAGAAGAAGGTATGCGTGAGATTGGCTTCACATACGATGACACCATGTTCAAATGTGGTGATTTCGCAGACAAGATTGGCACTGTAGCATGAACGAAGTTATCTACAACGGTGCAAAAGAGGGTGGTATGACCAAGCAGGAATTCCACGCCGTTTACACTGATGCCGGTTTCGACGCACAAGATGGAGTAGATTATGGTAAGGTTGAACTTATTAAGAATACAGAAGACGGAGTTGAATCTTATAACATTAAGTGGACTTTGACTCACGCTGACATCGTGAAGAAATATCCGGTATGGAAAAATCACGAAGATATGGTATTCACTAAGACATTCTTCTGGAAAGATCCGACAAAGGCATATCCTACTTTGAAAATTACATTGACACGTACTATCTACAAACCTACATTCGGTGGATATGGATATGACAATCGTTATTGGAAGAAAAACACCAATAACACTGTATTCAATGTGAACCCGGTAGTTTATGGTGCTGTGGAATGGAATCCTGCATGGAATGAAACCACTGGACACGTATTGACTGGCGATAAGACTAACAATAATCCGACCGTAAATATCTACACTGACTTAGTGAACGGTTTCTTGAACAAAGACGGCGTAAAACCTGCTACTGGTGCATGGGAATACCTGTACTTCCAGGATAAGAACGTTGCGAATGTGAAGAATCCTTATTCTCCTACATTTGAATTGGAAGGTGTACGTTTTGAATTCGATGCTGAAAAGTTGGCTGGTAAAACTTATAAGTACTTTGATGTTGCCAGCAAGACATTCAAGGATGGTGCTGTTACATTGAGTACTGACAACACAAAATTGTACATTGCAGGTGAATTGGCTGCAACAATTGACAATTATAAGGACAACCTCTGTACTGTCGTAGATAATCCTCTGAAAGGTCACAAGACTTATAACATCAAATTGCAAGAAGCTGATCCGGATGCAGCATCCAATTTCGGAAAAGACACCAAACCGACAGAAGCTGCCAAAGCTTTGGTAGGCCAGATTGTTCCTATCAAGTTGGTTGCAGACCTTTGCTATGGTGATGCAACTCCGGGACATCCGGCTGCTCATACTGAAGTTATCAAGGCTTATGATGCCAACATCATTGAACCGATGACTATCACAGTGAATAAGGAAGAAGGAGAAGTAACTGATGCTGTTGTTAACGGTAGCTCTGTAGATGTAACAGGTGCTTATACTTACACTTGCTGGAATGCAGACGAAAACGGTAATTTCTACACTGCTTCTGAAGCTCCCAATGCAACAGCTCTGCAAAAAGAACTGTTCAAATTCTACGAATGTACTCCGAGCAACTGGATGACCGATCAAGTTAAGACTAACCTGAAACTGGTAGACGGCAATTTGCAGCCTGTTGCTGGTTACAAGGAAGGTAAACTTCCTGCCAACACAACTGTAGTTTACAACGTAGATGCAACTGGTAAGGAAACACTGACTTACTACAACCACAGTGGTACTCCTGTAAACTGGGATTATGAAATCTATGTTCCTATCAAGTTCGGTTATAAGTGGAAGACTTTCACTCAGGAATTCAAAATCCACGTAAATGAAAATGCTGGTACTCCCGCAGGAAGATAAGAGACAACTCTGAAAAGAGATGCCAAGAAAGTAAACTGACAAGAGAGAGTGCTTCATCCGATTGAAGCACTCTTTTTTATAATATAACAACTAAAAATATGAAACAAACAGTCATTATAGGAATATTGTTGGGGATACTGCTACTAACCGGATGTGACAACAACGAAAAAGAACATGATTTTGTCGGTATATTCACTACTGCCAACGGCATAAAGTTTGAGCTTCGTCCAGATTCTACATCAATCATAACTTTCAAAGATTCTATGATTTACGAAAGTTCTTGGAAAATAAGCAAAGATCGTAACAATGAAACCTATGCCAACATAGAGTTTGCTGGTTATCAGAATTATTATTATTTGAAAAATGGTAAGCTTTATCGCAGTATACGCGAAATGAACCATGATGCCTTAGGTGAAGAGGTGAAGTATCTAGAATGATTTCCGCGCCTCTCATCACTCTCTAGATTTTTTTCTCCCCACTTTGCTTCCACACTTCCACCCACCTCCTGCATCCCCCTATCCATCGGCATTTGAACTGCTGTGGAAGCAACAAAAAAAGGTGGAAGCAAATCTGCTTCCACCTACTCAAAACGCCTAAGTTTTACCGTAACCTACTCGTCTCTACCGTAATACCCCGTACAAGGCACATAAATCGGTTGGTTCAGTTTTCCCACATTTTCGAGCTTACCCTCGCTGCGGAGCAGGCGAATATGAAGCTGCGCAGTGGAACGCATCATCCCGCAGAGAACCTGAAAACTCTCGCGCGTAAGGAACTGATGCGTAGAGAAGTAGCCCGTCAGTCGCCTGTCAATCTCCTTGTCACTCAGCTTTTGGGAATGCTCATTCAGCCCCAGCGGTTTAACTTTGATGGCACCTATCTCATTCTTCAGCACCTGGTCGGCACGAAACTTGATGCCCTTCAGCTTAATCTTGGTGGTTTTTCGTTTGGTCGCAGCGGTCACCGGCTCCGTGCTCGTTAGTACGGGATGAAAATAGCCGATACCGTCCAGATGCACCTGCCGCCCCTCGGCAAGGTCTTCCCCCATGACGTGCGACAAGGCATCCAGTACCGCCGAGACATCAGTCTCCGTCAACGAGCTGCGTTCCTGAATTCTGCGACGCAGTTCGTCGGTAGTGGTAGAGCCGTTCAAGCGGATGCGTGGATGAAGTATCTTTTCTTCCCGCTGTTTGTCTTTTGGTTCCGGAAGTTCATACCAATCAAATAAAATTGCCATAGTTCAATGTCTTTTAAGTTGTTATATAATAAGTTTGCGCCCTATGCGGAATAGTGCGGGGTGCGTACTTCATCCGTAAAAGCTATGGAAAGAGAGACGCCTAACGACCATGAACAACTCTGCTTACGGTCGTCAAGCGATTGCTTCATGGCCGTAAGCAGAGTTGTTCATGGTCGTTAGGCGTCATCTATTCCCTATACAAAAGTAGACAAACAAAGGGAGAAAAGCAAAGGAATGCCAGTGTTTTGACAAAGAAACTCACTTGCTTTTAACACTTCTCTGCATGAGTCGTGGAGACTTGTATCCATTTAATAATTATTCCGCAGAATGCTTGCTTTCAGCTCTTCAATGTAGTATCTTTACGAGAATTATATTTACCCAAACAAGCTGACAAACAGAATGAAAATTACCTTGATTAGAGCAGAAAAAGGGAGCGGAAAGGAAGCCCTCAGCACCCTGGAAGCGGATGCACTGATTAAAAAACTGAAAACCGAAACCAAAGCCGGACATGTGTCGACCCTCCGGGCCATCCTTCCTCAACTGGAGGGCACTTGTGCCCAATACGAACATATAGACAAGCTGCCCCGCATCTACCCTGCCGTGGAATATAGCCGTACACAAGAGGGGGAACGGCGGATGAAGAACTATAACGGACTCGTACAACTGGAAGTAAACCGTCTGTCGGGCATTGCCGAAGCGGAATATGTAAAGCAACAAGCCGCCCTGCTGCCACAGACCTTTGCCGCTTTCTGCGGTTCCAGCGGACGGAGTGCCAAGATATGGGTATTGTTTGCCCTGCCCGACGGCACGACGCCGAAGCTGGAGAGCGATGCCACCTTGTTTCATGCCCACGCCTACCGTATGGCGGTGAAGTGCTACCAGCCCTTGCTGCCGTTTGCCATTACATTGAAAGAACCTTCCCTTACACAGAGTTGCCGCATGACTCTGGATGGATATCCTTACTACAATCCTGCCGCTGTGCCTTTCTGCTTGGAACAACCCCTCGGCATGCCCGAGGAAGAGAACTTCCGGCAACGAAAACTCGCAGAAAAGAATCCGCTGTTGCGGCTGCATCCGGACAGTAAAGCCTCGGACACCTTTGCCGTATCTTCGAGTCGGCCTTGACCGTGCATTCCGCGGATTGGGCGGCTGGAAACGGGACGGGGATTTACGGATACTGCTGGTGCCTCTGGCCGAACATTGTTTCAAGGCAGGCATTCCCGAAGAGGAAGTAGTCCGCCAGACATTGATGCACTATTACCGGGAAACGGATGAATTCATTGTCCGTCAAACGATTCATAACCTATATCAAGAGCTTAAAGGCTTCGGGAAAAAGAGCAGTCTGACGCAAGAGCAGGAGAGCGTTTTCCGGCTGGAAGAGTTTATGGGCCGCCGGTATGAGTTTCGCTACAACACCGTTCTGGATGATTTGGAATACCGTCAGCGCGACTCCGTCCATTTCTATTTCAAGCCTGCTGACCAGCGTGCCCGCAGTACGGTCTCCATGAATGCCCTGAAGGAGGGTATCCGCGTATGGGACCGCGATATCAACCGTTTCCTAACTTCAGACTATGTGCCACTCTATAATCCCGTCGAAGAATACCTTTACGACACCGGCCGCTGGGACGGGAAAGACCGCATCCGGGCATTGGCCGACCTCGTTCCGTGCCACAATCCTCATTGGCAGGAGCTGTTCTACGCTGGTTCCTGGCATGGGTGGCACACTGGCGTGGAATGGACCGGCAACACGGAAACAATACTTCTCCTCTGCTTGTCGGTTCTCAAGGGTTCCGGAAATCCACCTTTTGCCGCATTTTGCTGCCACCGGAGCTGCGTTTCGGCTATACGGACAGCATCGACTTCAAGAGCAGGCAGGAAGCGGAACGCAGCCTGGGACGCTTTCTGCTCGTCAACATCGACGAGTTCGACCAAATCAACATCAACCAGCAGGGCTTCCTGAAGCATCTGCTGCAGAAACCGGTTGCCAACCTGCGCAAACCCTACGGCAGCACCATCCGTGAGATGCGGCGGTATGCCTCCTTCATCGGCACCAGCAACCAGAAGGACTTGTTGTCCGACCCCAGTGGCAGCCGCCGTTTCATCTGCATTGAGGTCACCGGTCCCATCGATACGAATGTCAGCATCAACTACCGCCAGCTCTATGCGCAGGCTCTGAATGCCGTAGCCAAAGGTGAGCGTTACTGGCTGGATGATGCCGATGAAGCCATCTTGAAGCGGACGAACCGGGAATTTGAACAGCTCACCCCACTGGAACAACTCTTCCACAGCCATTTCCGTGCGGCAGAAGAGGATGAGGAGGGGCAATGGATGATGCCCATGCAGATTCTTTCCACTTTACAGACAAAGACGCGTGACCGTCTGGCAATCAACAAGGTGGCCGTATTCGGGCGGACGCTCAAGAAGCTTGAAATACCGAACAAGAAGTCAAGGCAGGGGACACTGTATCATGTAATGCCGCTGGATTAAATGCTCTGCAGTAACCCCGCACAAGCATCTTCCAGAATGTCCAGCATATACTCAAAACCTTCGGAACCGCCGTAATAGGGGTCCGGTACATGGTCGGCATGGGTAAACTTTGTACAGTATTCCGTCATGCGGTGTATCTTGCTCCATTCGGCGGTTGAAGGGGCACGATCTTTCAGGTCGTCGATGTTGCGGTCGTCCATACCGATAATCAGGTCGAAGTTGTAAAAATCCTCGGTACGTACGGGTCGCGAAAGATGCGTCAGATTGTATCCACGGCGGGCAGCATGGGCACGCATCCGGCTGTCCGGCAGTTCGCCTGGTGATAGGACAGAATGCCTGCAGAATCGATTAAAAACTCATCCGCACGTCCGGCTTCTTCTATCAGATGTTTCATGACTCCCTCTGCCGAGGAGGAACGGCAAATGTTGCCGAGGCAAACGAAAAGTATCTTCTTCATATTTCTTTAGTTACGAGTTATTTACATCGGGTCTACATCATAATACACTATCAACGACTTGAAGCGGTCTTCCGCCACCATCTCCTTTTGCACCTGGACGAGCAGCTCGCGGGCACGTGCCATTGGGGCATTGGTTTCTATCTTCAAGACAATCTTTCGGATGAACAGGGTCTGTACGCGTGCTACGGGCGGCTTGTCCGGTCCCAGCACACGGTTGCCAAAGACGGTGCGGAGCTTGGCGGCCATAGTCTGTGCCATGAGGTCGAGCAGGGTCTCGTTCCGGTTCTTCAGGTAGACATACACCAGGCGGTAGTAGGGCGGGTAGTGGAACATCTGGCGTTCGGCAAGCTGCCCGCCTACCATGGCTTCGTAGTCGTTGGCAATGACTTGCGGGATGATGGGATGGTCGATGCTTTTGGTTTGTAGCACCACCCTGCCGCGCTTGTTCTTCCGTCCGGCGCGTCCGGCAACCTGCGCCATCAGCTGGAAGGCGCGCTCGTAGGCGCGGAAGTCGGGATAGTTCAGCATGGTGTCGGCATTGAGTATGCCCACAATGCTGACGTGGTCGAAGTCCAGACCCTTGGACACCATTTGCGTGCCTATCAGGATGTCCGTCTTGCCTTGCTGGAAATCGGAGATGATGCGCTCGTAGGCGGTACGGGTGCGGGTGGTGTCCAAGTCCATACGGGCTACGCGGGCGTCGGGGAAGAGGGCTTTGATGTCATCTTCTATTTTTTCCGTGCCGAAGCCGCGGTTGCGCAGGTCAGTGCCCTCGCAGGCGGGGCAGATGCGGGGCAGTTGGTAGGTGTAGCCACAGTAGTGGCAGGTCAGTTGGTTCAGCCCCTTATGGTAGGTGAGGCTGACGTCGCAGTTCTTGCATTTGGGTACCCAGCCGCAGGTGTTGCACTCTATCATGGGGGCGAAACCGCGGCGGTTCTGAAAGAGGATGACCTGTTCTTTTTGTTCCAGCGCCTCGCGGATATATTGTAGGAGCAGTGGGGAGAACGGACCGTTCATCATCTTCTTGCGGTGCAATTCCTTGATGTCTACGGGGATAATCTCCGGCAGTTGTATCTCTTTATAACGTTCTTTCAGTTCCACGAGGCCATACTTACCGGATGTGGCATTGTGCCAGGTCTCTACGGAAGGGGTTGCCGTGCCCAACAGAGTTTTGGCACCATACATGGAGGCGAGTACAATGGCGGCATTGCGGGCATGGTAGCGGGGGGCAGGGTCCTGCTGCTTGTAGGTGTTCTCGTGCTCCTCGTCCACAATCACGAGGCCGAGGTTGCGGAAAGGAAGAAAGACGGAGGAGCGGACACCGAGGATAATGTCATAGTCTGCTTCCGACAGCTGCTTCTGCCAGATTTCTACCCGTTCCGCATCGGGGAATTTGGAGTGGTAGATGCCCAGACGGGAACCGAAAACACGTTGCAGGCGCTCTGTGATTTGTGCTGTGAGAGCTATTTCGGGCAGGAGATAGAGCACTTGCTTTCCTTGCCGGATGGTTTCTTCTATCAGATGAATATAGACTTCTGTCTTGCCGCTTGCGTGATGCCGTGCAGCAGGCAGACGTTCTTGCTTTGGAAATTCTCCAAGATGGCGTGATAGGCGCGTTGCTGGTGTTCGTTCAGCGGATTGACGGGGACGACTTCTTTGAGAAGCGCTTTATCTATGCGGCCTATTTCCTGCTGATAAACTTCGAATACACCACGGTCTATAAGACCGTTGAATACGGCAGGGGTGGCGGAGGTGCGTTGCAGCAGTTCGGCTTTGGAGACTTCTTTTATATCTCGTCCGCTGAGGTAGCCGGAGAGTTCCAGATATTTCATCAGCAGGTCCAGTTGCTTGGGGGCACGGCGCTGCAACTCGTCGAAGAAGATGTGCAGGCGGTGTTCGTTGCGGGCGGCGGCGGTGAGGCGTACACGGGTTTCGGTCTTAGGCTTGTAGGTGCGGCGCAATTCTTCCTTTACGAAGATGGCCTCTTTGTCGAGCAGTGACTTGATGACAGAAAGTATGTTCTTGATGCCGGTCTCCTTCTCCAGTTTCGTCACGCATTGCTCCGGGTCGGCAGAGAGCATATCCAGTATCTTCTGTTCCTTCTCCGGCAGGCAGACATCGGATTCGAAATCGGGGTTGTACTCTACGATTGTTTCGCTTTCCAGCTTCAAGCCAGAGGGTAAGGCAGCTTTGTAGACGTCTCCTTGCGTGCAGAGATAGTAATCGGAGAGCCATTCCCAGAACTTGAACTGCCGCGGAAGCAGTATCGGGCAGGCATCCAGCAAAGCAGACACTTCCTTTACTTCGTATCCGGTGGGGGCACAATAGTGCACGTTACGCACGATGGCCGTATAGTATTTCTTCCGCCCGAATGGTACTACCACCCGCAACCGGTTTGCACTTCATCCGCCCACTCGTCGGGCAGGGAGTAGGTGAAGCAGCTGTGCAAGGGCAAAGGCAATATGACGTCGGCGAACTTTTTCATCGTGGGGACAAAGATAGTGGAAAGTGGAGGGAGAATGAAATGAACGGGGTATTTTTTATGCTGAGGAGAGGAGGAGGCTGTTGTGGATTTGGATGAAGATAAGGGAGAGGTATTGCAGATTTTATGGGTAGGATGGGTGTAGAAGTATGGGGGAAACTGGCGTCAGTGTTTTATAAAATTTGTTCGATGTATTAAAATAAAAATGAGTGAGTTGCAGTAAAACCATGGCGTTTTGAGTAGGTGGAAGCAAAATTTGCTTCCACCTTTGGAGGGTGCTTCCACAGAGGGCAAATGCCGATGGATAGAGAGATGCAGGAAGTGGGTGGAAGTGTGGAAGCAAAGTGAGGAGAAAAAAGTTTCTGGAGAAAAAAAGGAGGATGTTCCCATAGAACATCCTCCTTTTGATTTTATAATTGTCTATTCAGACAATTTTCTACTACTCAGATTATCTAGTAGCTTGTTTACGTGTGATAGTTACGTTGTATGCATACTCACTAGTACCCCAGTCGTGAACGAACTGCAGAACCACATTTACTGTATGAGTAAACTCAGTACCTGTCGGGAGTGCAATACAAGTCAGCTTACCAGTTGTAGGATCTACCTTGAAGTATTCATCTTTGTCTGTTCCGTTAGACATAATGTAGCGGAGACCAGTTTTAACAGACTTCTTGTACAAAGCAGCACGAGCAGTGACTTCTTCGGCATTGAATGTAGTTCCATTGAATTTAACAACTGTCTCACCTGCATAGTCTTTCAATATCAGATTCTTCCAGAAGTCTTCAGCCTTAGTCTTAGTGCCAGCTACAGAATTTTCAATCAATTGCTTCAAAGTAATTTCTGTATCCTTGGCCAAGTTCGGATCGTTGAATGCTTTCAGTGCAGCACCACCGGTGAAATCTGCTATCGGACGAGCTACAGTCCATAATTCTTCTGCATCAGGTTTACGGTTCTTGTCAGTAGCATCGTAACCATTTGCATCATAAATATCAACTTCAGATTACCAACTTCTTGATATCAATAGGAGCAGTGAATGCTATTCTCCATTCGCCATTTGATTCTTCAACAACTAATTGCTTCTTCTTCATCAAATCTTGTACAAATGCATTCTGCTTATCTTTATTCAATTCGAATACAGCTTTAGCATCAGCAGGAGTTACATCATACATGTGAGCGAAGTTTTCAGACTTAATACCGAAGTTGCCGTTAGCAGCATCACTCCAGTCACCAATGATTGTACGTGCTTCGTATGCTTTCTTGATAGAAACTGCAAATGTGCGATTTACAGAAACTTTATTCAGAGTCAACATGAAGTATTTTCTATCATATTCATTGCCAACTGCATAAGGAGCATTATCTTTCCAAGTACCATTCCAAACACTATTGGAGTTAGCTGTAGGTGATACATAAAGAGTCGTCTCTGCCAATTCTACCTTTGGCCCTACAACCAGGAATAAAGAGTCTTTGTCTGCATTATCACCACCGTTTCTGTAGTACAAGTAGATATCTTTTGCATTAACCTTCAAGTTGTCAGAATTCAAGGCAGAACCAACCGCGTCGTTCTTCATGTATGCCCGACCTTCTGTCTTAGAAAGCATCTTGTATTCTTTTGCTTTCGCATCATATACATAAAGTGGCAACAGATGATTTCTGTCTTCTACATTGTTACCGGCAACAATATCACGTCCACCGATTTCAGATTCAAACTTACGAACATTCAATGCAATAACAGTTGCCTTACTAGCATTGTAGCTCATTGACAGATTGCCTTCATTCGGAATCAATTCGATGGAATTATATGTATATGGATCTTCAGCCTTACGAATAGCTTGAATAGGGAATGTATTTTCAAATACATAGTCAGCAACACCTTCAACTTGTGACTTCACAGTCGTTGTAAGTTTTATTGCTGCATATTCGTTAATGGCAGATGCCTGATATTGTTCTTTTACAGAAAGGATACCATCGTTGATTTGGAAGATACCTTGTTTAGATTGTATTTCCTTGCCATTCAAAATGAATTTAGTGTTATTTGGCAATAACTCAAATTTCTGAGTATACTCAAGACCTATTTCAGACAATTCCGGGGTACCGGATACGTTAGACATATAAGCATTTATAGAGTCATTCAAATTATAAGATTCATTATAAGTAAATGAATTTTTCTCGGAATGCATATCATAAGCACCAGGTAAACCAAAAGGCCAGTTGCTGTCATTTCTATGAGAATGTGCTGCAAAAATCCAATTTGTATTAGCCCAACTTGATTTAACACTGAAATAATCAGAAGAAGAAGTGTATTGCTTATACATGGTAACATCCAAAGAAGACATATACATTTGTCCGTCTACAATGTTTTCCTTAGCAATCATCTTCACTGACAGAATACCATTATTCAATTCAGGAGTTCCTTGCACGCTCCAAACCGGAATATCAACAGCACGTGTTTTATAAGAATCTGAGAAGAAGTATTCAGCATCTGTTTGACTATATTGATTAGGCCAAACTTTAAATTCAGCGACACCAGGTATGGCGGCAAACAATTTGTTTTCTTTGGCTGCTTCATCATAAGAATAGAGTTGATAAGCATTAACATCTGCTTTTTCCCCAAGAGCGGTTACAACACCTACCAGACGGAAAGGTTCTTGAGTATTATCCTGATCGAGTCTTGAATCATTAATCCAGTTTTTGTAACTCTCATCCTCTCTGGTTGCCTTTCTGTATTCCCACTTACCAGGGTCATCAGTCTTTTCGAACCAATCATAAACATCTAATTTAGCCACCTCAGAGCCACCAACAGTTGAATTATCCGCATAGGGCTTTCTGAAAGCAATGCTCTGTAAACCGTTGAAAGCAGAACCTTCCATTAACAAAGTATATGACTGACCGCCAATAGTAACTTGCATGGTTCCATCTTTTTCATTGTAGATCATTGAAGGAACGTTAGCATTGTATTTGAATGAAGTCTTATACTCTCCAATGCAGATATAACCCTCTTCGTCTACCTTCACGTAGTTTCCGATAGCTTCTTCAACATTAGCTTCTGAGCCTGCAGCCTTGATTTTCTCACCTGCGTCATTCAATACATACTCATAGGTTGCACCTTCATCTACGCTAATCATCCAGTAGTTCTCGGCATCTACCTTGAACTTCGGAACAATTGTAGCCCCGGTTTCACCCTTCGGGCCTTGAATACCCTGAAGTCCTTGCTCACCTTTTTCGCCTTGAGCACCATTCTTGATAGTTAAAGTTTCGCCACCGGTAAAAGTCAGTAAATAACCACCCTCAACAGGAGCATAACTTTCGATGAATTTCTTGCCATTGATTGCAGCAAGGATGTCATCAATCTGTTTTTTGTTTGCATCGATCTGCTCCTGCAAGCCATCGATGTCATCATCATAGTCCTTACAAGAAACAAATGTACTTGTGGAGCCAGCCATTAAAGCTCCAAACAAGATTGCACTTAGAAACTTTTTGTTCATAATTGAAAACTTTAAATTTATAAATTTAAAAAAATAAAAAAGTGAATAATCTCTCATTTTGAATCCCTTTCGCATACTTCTTTTGTTACTAAGTATTCCGTTACTTCGCAGGTAATGAAATCTTGTTAATTTCGTTAATAATCAGGGAATAAGGAGAAAATAGGTGGGGCTTGTCCAGAATAGTAAAAATCTGTTCGTTGGGATATTGGAAAGAGGATTGGAAGTCCAGAAAAGTGACAATGGGAAAGTAATGAAATGAGGCCTTCAAAAAATGGAAGTGTGTATTTTTAGCTCAAAAGATTGAATAACAGCATATTGATAGAACCGATGTGAGCTCCGTAAAGACAACACCATTCCGTTCCTCAAAACTCTGTTTGAAGATTCCGGAAAATGTGCGACAAATCTATTCTATCCTATCAAAAGCAGTAACGTCTTTTACACCATACACGCTCCACTTCTTACAAAAGAAATTACCCTCTGATTTGCCTCGTCAATCTTTCTGTTGCTGAAAGGCTTCAGATAGGTTTCCGTCACCGTAATGGAGGAGTGCCCCATGGCTTCCGATATGATTCCGGGGTGTATCTCGCAATGGTAAGCCATTGTGGCCCAGGTATGTCTGGCCGCATAGGTGCTGAGTGCCGACTGCATTCCCAGGCACTGCCTGAGTACTGCCAGCCGCTGGTTGAATCCCCTGAGTGCCGACTGGTATTCCCGGTATGCCGCTTCCGTACCTTCCTCGCTCTGCAGAATGGGAAACA
>ENA-OQLB01000429-OQLB01000429.1-human-gut-metagenome-genome-assembly--contig:-NODE-429-length-24345-cov-4.151994_pt1 | contig 24345 bp, 26 predicted proteins | sample MGYA00242656_ERZ504813 | MGnify/ENA primary metagenome ERZ504813 (study PRJEB26092, sample SAMD00036388) | human gut metagenome | host: Homo sapiens | study: EMG produced TPA metagenomics assembly of... | reverse complement strand
GAAAATTGATTGTGCTTTTACAATAGAAATCAATTAAGTTAAATTATAAATAAAAATTAATAAAAATTATACTTAAGTCTTTATTTATGTTTTTATATAATTCTTTTCTTAAATCTACAACGGCAACATTAAATATTTTTCTAGCTTTTACAAAAGTAGCAATGTTATTAGTATTTATAAATAATATACGATACATATATTTTTATTCTAACAACACAAACTTGCATTTGCGTTACATTCTTTTTTGAATAGGAAACATTGGCGGAAAAAACTCTTAGGATATTATTATGCAGATGTTGAAAGTTGTTTTATATCAATTTTCTATCAATATATCAAAGATACATAATTATCGCAAAAATCAAAGTTATACAACTGACGGATTAACAGCGTTTGCTATTAGGGGATGGCTTTCGTTCCGTATCCACAAAAATAAATTTGTGGTTCTTAAATTGTAAGTATTCACAGATGCAAGCTCATGCGGGGACTTTATATGACAGAAACGGGGATTGTATCTTTTCTTTTTCCATTCAGATTTGGGGATTATTGTTACACAAGCATCTTACTTTACGCAACTAACCAAGCTTTGGTTGCTCTTGGAACTGAACTCAAAATAAATTTTGCTCATGTGGCTTAAATATTTTCTTATTTTGCAAAAAAAGTATCTATATATTAGATGGAAAATCTTTTTGTTTATCTTTGCTCAACTTTTGTATCTATAAAAAAGAAGAACTATGAAAACATACCTTTGGAAGATACTTGTATTGTATTTGTGCTGTATGAGCCAATATGTTAGTGCGCAAATGGGAAGAGTTTATACAACGGATAGAGGACTGTCTAGTAGCTTAGTCACTCAGCTCTTTCAAGATAGTCAAGGTTTTATATGGATAGCAACCAAGTATGGACTAAATAAGTTTGACGGTCTGCGTTTTACTAATTATTGCTATGTGCCAAATGATTCGACTTCTTTAAGGAACAACTATGTGCGTTCGTTATATGAAGATAATCAGCAGAATTTATTGGTAGGTTGTATTGATGGCTTAATGTGGTATGATCGGGAAACAGATACTTTTTTAGAGATTCCAATGTTGCGTGGTGGTAAACGGGTTTTTCCACATGTTACACAAATACAGGAGTTGCGTAATGGAGAAGTATGGATGACGACTTCCGGGCAAGGAATGTTCCGGCTGGATAAACAAAGAACACAAGCTGTTTCTATGGATGACATATTGCAGAAGGCTAATTATAGTTTTCAATCTTGTTTTTATGAAGATTCTTATAATAATATTTGGATAGGTACTCACGATAACGGGTTGGTTTATTATTCGCCTGCAACCAAAGAAGTGCGTGTGTTCAAATATTCGGAACTTAATAGAAACGATGTGACTGCTATTCAAGAAGATAAACAAGGTAATTTGTTTATTGGAACACAAAAACAAGGAGTCTTTTGTTATAACAGAAAAGAGGAGATCCTTAGTCCGGTACCTTATGTGGGAAATGGCACCTTATCTGTTTATTGTATGAATTTAGTTGATGGACAACTTTTGGTTGGTACTGACGGGCAAGGATTAAAATTCTATAATATAGTAAAACGACAATTAGAGGACTATATTATCAATTCTTCTCCAATAGATTTGTCAGAAGGTAAAATCCATGCAGTTTTGGAAGACAGGGATAGTAACCTTTGGTTAGGATTATACCAAAAGGGAGTTCTTTTAACTCCTAAACAAGATAATTCGTTTGAATATTATGGGGATAAGTCTATCTATTATAATTCTATAGGGTCAGGATGTGTTATGTCGGTTTATCAGGACAGTAACCGTCATTTATGGGTTGGAACAGATAATGAAGGCCTTTTTGAATTAAATACAGAAGGTAGGCGTTTAAGGCATTTTAAACCAACAAATTCTCCTCATTCAGTTGCCAATACGATTATGTGCATGTATGAAGATTCTGAAAATAATTTTTGGTTAGGCTCTTACACTCGGGGAATTGCCAAAATGGATCGAAATACTGGTCAATGTGAATACTCCTTACCTATTGCCAATGAGAAGATTTATTCAATCACTGAGGATAAAAATAAAAATTTGTATATTGCTACGCTAGGCTCCGGCTTCTATCAATATAATCTATTAACGGGAAATTTGAAGCATTTTGTGTCTCCGGATAACGAGGGTGGAAGCCTGGGACGTGATGAACTTGCTAATAACTGGATAAATTATATCTTCTGTGATAGTGAGGGCATCATATGGTTGGGACATTATAAAGGAATAAGTTGTTTTAATCCACAGACGGAGAGCTTCGTGAACTATAAAGAAACGAACACTATCGTTTCTGGCTATGTGGGTTATGTGATACAGGAAGATTTTAATGGAAATATTTGGGCGGGTACGGCTGCAGGTCTCTATTATTTTAATAAGAAAACGGAAACATTACGGAGATTTACAACAGAGGACGGATTGCCTAATGATGTGATTTGCGGGTTGAGTGAGGATTCGAAACATAATATGTGGATTAGTACCTATTATGGAATTAGTAAATACGAAGTAAAAGAGGAACGTTTTATCAATTATTATTCGGGGGATGGCTTGCAGGGTAACGAATTTACCATGGTGCTTTTTATAAGAATAAGGATGGTAAGATGTATTTTGGCGGTGTCAATGGTGTTACCTGTTTTGTACCGGAAAATATAGAAATGATGATGACAGAGGTAGAGGTTTATATCACGGATTTCTATATATTCAATAATCCGGTACATAAGAGTACGCTTTCAGATGGAAAACCTGTAATTAATGCATCAGTGCAAGATGCGAACTTCTTCCGGTTATCTTACTATGATAATACGTTTAGTCTTATGTTTTCTACATTGCAATATAATAATCCGGAGCAGATATCTTATGAATATAAGATAAATGAATTAAGTTCTCAGTGGTTTAGTACCAAACCGGGTGTGAATAGTGTGACTTATAATAATCTTCCTCCCGGTGAATATACATTTCAGGTGCGTGCACTTAACCATGGAACTTATTCGGAAATACGTACAATAAAAATTCTGATTACTCCTCCTTGGTATCAGACATGGTGGGCATTTTCAATTTATGTCACTTTATTTGGAATCTTGACGTTGGGTATTGTTAATTATATGTTGTCACGCCTACGCTATCGTCGCGAAATCATGAAACGGGAACATGCCGAACAGTTGAATGAAGCGAAGTTGCAATTCTTTATCAATATATCCCATGAAATACGTACGCCGATGACGCTTATCATCAATCCGTTAGAGAGACTGCTGGCTGAAAAAAAAGATAATGAACTGCATAAAACGTACTTGATGATTTATCGCAATGCACAACGTATTCTGCGTTTGATAAATCAGTTAATGGATATCCGTAAATTGGATAAAGGACAGATGTTTATGAAATTTCGTGAAACGGATATGGTAGGTTTCATTGGTGACTTGATGCAGACATTTGAGTACTTGGCGCGTAAAAAGAATATCCGTTTCATTTTTGAGCATGAGATGCCTCAATTGAAAGTGTGGATAGACCTTAATAATTTCGATAAAGTGCTGATGAATATTTTGTCCAATGCCTTTAAATATACTCCGGAAGGAGGTGAGGTGCAGGTTAGTTTAACAACAGGCCGGGATATTGCACGTCGGGACGCATTGCGTGAATATTTTGAGATTGTAGTGACAGACAGTGGCATCGGCATCGACAGCGATAAGATAGAACGTATCTTCGAACGCTTTTATCAGATAGACAATGATGTAACGAAATCCAACTTTGGTACAGGGATAGGTTTACATCTGTCACGTTCATTGGTACAACTACATCATGGTATGATTTTTGTTGAAAATAGGGAAGATGTGCCCGGTAGCCGGTTTATTATACGCATACCGTTGGGTTCGGCACATTTGCGTACCGACGAACTAGAAAACGTAGAAACCGACACTGTAATGTGTCGCACTGTTGATAACCCTGTTTGATAAAATTGGAAGAAGAGCTATTGGACGAGGAGAAAGAAACTAAAACAGGTATCAAGGCAAAAACACGTTTACGGGTTTTAGTAGTGGAAGATGAAATTGAAATCAAAGCCTACTTGAAATCAGAACTATCGGATGAGTACAAGGTCGAAACCTGCAATAACGGTAAGGAAGCGTATGATTTGATTTTGCGTGATGCTCCTGATTTGGTTATTTCGGATGTTATGATGCCTGAAATGGACGGATTGACTTTGTGCCGTAAAATAAAGCAGAACACTAATATAAATCATGTCCCTGTAATATTATTAACGGCCAAGTCCAAACCGGAAGATACTTTGGAAGGTATGGAGACCGGTGCCGATGCTTATATGGTGAAACCTTTCAATATGGAATTATTGAAAAAAACTATTGCCAATCTGATAGCCAATCGCAGACTATTGCGTAACAAATTCAGCGGAGCGCAACAACAAGAGGATAAAATGGAGAAAATTACCATGAAGTCCAGTGATGAGATATTGATGTGTAAGATTATGAAAGTGGTGAATGAGCATTTGGACGACCCTGCATTGAACGTTGAGATGCTTGCTTCCGAGGTTGGATTAAGTCGTGTACATGTAAATCGTAAATTGAGGGAGTTGACGAATCTTTCCACCCGCGACTTTATTAAGAATATTCGTTTACAGCAGGCCGCTACTTTATTGGTGCAAGACCAAAAGTTCACTATTTCGGAGATTGCTTATGCTACGGGATATACCAACTTATCTCATTTTTCCAGTTCTTTCCGCGAGAAATATGGGATGTCACCGAAAGAGTATATGAATCAACACAGGTAATATTGTTTTGAAAACAGAAAGGATGCTAAAAAGCTCTTGATCATTGAGTACAAAGGTATGTTGTACGCATTTCTTTTCAAAACGAATTAAAAAAAGACGAGAAAAGCTATATTACAATATATTACTGTTTGGAATGCTCACACAGCTGCTTTTTTTGATGGTTTGATCGTTCTTTCCATCACATCGCTATTGGAACTTTATGAAACAACTAGTTAAGATTGTCACCGAAAGTCGTCAGGTCCTTGTTGATTTACTCGGTCGTAAGGTAGAATGAGATGTTTTTGGTAATTCTACACTCCTTTATCATCTGCTCCAACGGCTTGCAGACAGATCAGTAGTTCAGGTTGGGAAACATGAGTCTGTTTTCCTGAAACCTCTCATAATGCTTGATGATTTGCAAGGGAATATCTAGAACCGTCTCTAATTGATTTTTTCAGAGATAATACTTATCTTTGTTATGTTTTATTTAAGGTATATAATTAACGAAAAAAAGAGAAATATTTTTTTAAATATGTTCCTCAGAATGTAAATTAAAAATAGTGAATTTATTCCACTCCATGCATCATCTTCTGCAATTTCTTTGAGAGCAGGAAGAGGATAAGTGACATTACGACAAATACCATGAAGAAGTCGTACATTGTTTCTATGCGGTAGCCAAGCAGTGTTTTCACCTTTTCGGCTTCGGGATAAAGGCCGCTCAATGTGCCTGCAAACTTATTGGCTGTGGCGGTGGAAAGATACCATATACCCATCATTAGCGAGGCAAAGCGGATAGGAGTGAGCTTGTTCACCATGGACAATCCGATGGGGGAAAGTGCTATCTCACCCATTGTATGGATGAAGTAAAGTCCTGTCAGCCAGATGAGCTTACTTTAACGCCGGGTTGCGCATCTTTCACTCCGAAGCAGATGACGAGATAGCCTAAAGACAGCAGCAACAGTCCGACAGCCTGTTTGGTGGGAGAGGCAGGCTCCATACCCCGTTTGTTGAGGAATCCCCATACTCCCGGCATGATAGCTGCCAGTATCACTACGAAGAAAGGATTGAATGATTGTATCCAGGAAGCGGGCATTTCCCAACCGAGGATGACGCGGTCGGTTTGTTCGGAAGCGAAAAGCGTCAGTGAGGCACCTGCTGTTCGTAGGCTGCCCAAAAGAAGATGACGAAAAAAGCAATGATATAGATGACGAAGATGCGGTCGCGCTCAATCTTCGTGAGTGAGCCTTCGAGCAGGATGCTGACGGGAAAGACGATGCAAGCGGTGAAGATGCCGATGCTGATCCAGTCATTGCCGAAACATTGATGGAAGAAGATGGCAAGCGCTATCGTCAACGCTCCTAATAGAAGATAATTACGCCTTTTCTTGCTGCTGTCCACCACCGGATGTCCGGTGTTTGAGGCGGACCGGGGCTGTTCCTTCTTTGCGTCGGGGATGATGCCGAGTTGCTTGCCGTCGGGGCCGATGAGGTATTTGTTCTTCTGTGTTTCAAAGAGTATGACCGTAAAAACGGTGACGATTGCGGCGATAAGGAATCCCCATTTGAAATCGTTCGGGTTGCCGGTCTCGCCAAAGTAGCCGCAAATCAGCGGGGCGAGGAAAGAGCCTACATTGACGCCCATATAGAATATGGTGTAAGCCGAGTCCAGCCGTCTGTCTCCCGATTCATACAGTTGCCCCACGAGGGAGGACACTGTCGGCTTGAAACATCCGTTCCCTAATATAAGAAAGGTAAGGCCGCCGTACATCAGCCAGTGCGACAGTTGGACGGCATCCAACATGGATGCGCTGAAGAACATCAGAAACTGTCCCACCGCCATCATTATGGCTCCCCAAAACACAGAACGGCGGATGCCCCAATATTTGTCGGCAATGTATCCGCCGATAAGCGGGGTGAGGTAGACCAGGCCGGTGTAACTGCCGTAAATGGAGGCGGCGTGTTCCTTGTCGAACAGCAATGCCTGCGTTAGGAATAGGATGAAAATGGCGCGCATGCCATAATAGCTGAAACGTTCGGCGGTGCTGGTGGCGAAGATCAGATAAAGCCCCTTGGGATGTTTGGATGTACTCATTGATTATGTGTTTATAGTCTTTGTCTTTATAGCTGTTTTGGCTGCAAAAGTAGTTATTCTTTGAAAGAGAACCTAATTTTAACAGATAGTGATTATTCGCCGGATATGATTTCTTCCTTACTAATCATTATTTTTTCGTACCTTTGCTCGTAACTTAAATGAATAAGCTGCGATGATAAAAATATTTCCTACCATTCAAATAAAAGAACTGGATGCCTATACGATAGAGAACGAGCCTGTTGCTTCCATAGACCTGATGGAACGCGCCTCGCAGGCATTGGCGAAAACAATATCCGAACGTTGGAATACGGAAACTCCTTTCACAGTGTTTGCCGGACCCGGAAACAATGGTGGAGATGCCCTTGCTGTTTCGCGTCTGCTGGCGCAGCAGGGGTATCGTGTAGAAGTATATCTTTTTAATACGAAAGGAAGTCTGTCTCCGGATTGCGAAACAAATAAGAAGCGCCTGACGGAACTTTCCGGAATAGACTTTCATGAGATAACCACACAGTTTGTTCCACCGGAGCTGACGGCAAGGCATGTCGTGCTTGACGGATTGTTTGGCAGCGGATTGAACAAGCCTTTGAGCGGTGGCTTTGCTGCGGTAGTGAAGTATATCAATTCATCTCCGGCGACGGTGGTTGCCCTCGATGTTCCTTCCGGCTGATGGGAGAGGATAATACCTATAACATTCAGGCCAATATCATTCGTGCCGACTTGACGTTAAGCTTGCAACTGCCTAAGTTGGCTTTCCTTTTTGCCGAGAACGAACAGTTCGTGGGTGAATGGCAACTGCTGGATATCGGCTTGAGCGAGGAGGCTATCAATGAGAAAGAGACAGATTTTGTATTGGCGGAACATGGGGATATGCCTCCGATGCTGAAAGTACGCAGCAAGTTTGCGCACAAGGGAAACTTCGGCCGGGCCTTGCTGATAGCCGGTTCGCAAGGAATGGCGGGAGCCTCGGTGCTTGCGGCACGCGCCTGTCTGCGTTCCGGCATAGGGTTGCTGACTGTCCATATTCCTTTCTGCAATAATTTTATAGTGCAGACTTCCGTACCGGAAGCCATGACGGAGATTGACATAAACGACGTGCGTTTTTCCTGCGCCACCGATACGGATGATTATCAGGCGGTAGGCATCGGTCCCGGATTGGGTAAGGCGGGAGATACCGAGGCTGCTTTATTGGAACAAATCGAATCTTGCCAGACGCCGATGGTGGTGGATGCCGACGCGCTGAACCTGCTGGGAGAACATCGCAGTTACATCGGCAGGCTTCCCAAAGGGAGTATTCTTACTCCGCATCCCAAAGAATTGGAACGGTTGGTAGGGAAATGCCAAAACTCATACGAACGTCTGACGAAAGCTTGTGAACTGGCTCAAAGTGCAGGTGTGCATATTATACTGAAAGGCGCTTATTCCGCTGTCATCACGCCGGAGGGCAAGTGCTGGTTCAACTCCACCGGAAATCCGGGCATGGCAACGGGTGGTAGCGGCGATGTGCTTACAGGTGTTGTTCTGGCTCTGCTGGCACAGGGGTATGCTACGGAAACAGCCGCACGTCTGGCGGCTTATGTGCATGGCTTGGCAGGAGATATTGCCCGCAAGAAACATGGAGCAATGGGGATGACGGCGGGGGACATCGTCGACTGCTTGCCGTTGGCATGGCGTATGTTGGAAGAAGAATGATGGCTCTGTGTTCCTCTGCGGTGAAAGTCACATCCTTGTAGTGATGTGAAAGCAGCCCTGCTTCAGTTCATACTTGATGTAGCATTTGTCTGCCTTCTTCAAATCGCGTAACACTTCGGACAATACCAGTTTCAGTGTGTCCGAACTCACATCCTGTAACGGGCGCCGTCTTCATCCTCTACCTTTTGGAAGCGTTTCCAGCTGACATCGAATGTGGTGCCGTAGAAGTGTGCGGAGTTTTCGGATGCATTGCCGTTGCGGCGGCGCAGGCGTTTCACGTCGTCTTTGGTGCGAAGTACGGAGGTAACTGTAATCTTGTTCGGGTTCAGCCTTTGGCGGTCAGTGAGTCAAGGAAGTTGTACTATTGTGTCAAGCAAGGCAGCTGCTCCCGGAATAAGGTATGGAATGGAGTGCGTCAATGAATCGACCGCATATAAGTCGTTCGTTGCGATATGTTGTAATTTCTCTTTCAGCTTTTCCGCCTCTTCGCGTGATGCTAACGGACGGATACCAATGGCCTGCGCAACTTTCAGGTGCTTTTCATTCAAATCGCCGAAAGAACGTTTGTAACTGATGACACCCCGTATGTTGCGGGGTTCGTTCAGCTTGAGGGACATGTCTTTCTTTTTACATCCTGCCAGACAGCAGGTTATTGCTATACTTGCTACTAAAAACAGAGAGATAAAACGGCTTTTTCTATACATAATTAATTCTGAATCTGTGTGTATCTGCGTGATTTGTGGTGATAACCTCTGCAAAGATAGTGCAATCTGCCAGAACTATCGGAAGAGTTTGCTGCTTTTTTCCTCTCTTTTTGTACCTTTGCAGGCAAATTCAGGTAGTAAAAAGAAACGTGCAACGATATTTTATTTATTTAGCTTACGACGGTACAGCCTATCATGGCTGGCAAATCCAGCCTAACGGCGCGAGTGTGCAGGAATGTTTAATGAAGGCGCTCTCCACCTTGTTGCGGCGTGAAGTGGAAGTTGTGGGTGCAGGACGCACCGATGCCGGAGTGCATGCTTCCTTAATGGTGGCTCATTTTGATAGTGATGCTCCGCTGGATGTGGATTTCATGGCGGACAAGCTGAATCGCTTGCTTCCGCCGGACATTTCCGTTTACCGTCTGCGGGCTGTGCGTCCCGATGCTCATGCGCGTTTTGATGCTACGGCACGCATGTATAAATATTATGTCACTACCGCTAAGATGCCTTTCGATCGTCAGTATCGTTGCCGTCTGTTTCAAACTCCCGATTTTGAACGGATGAATGAGGCTGCACAGACTTTGTTTGAATATACGGACTTCACCAGTTTCAGTAAGCTGCATACTGATGTCAAGACTAACAATTGTAAAATAATGCATGCAGCTTGGACACAGGTGGATGAAGTGACTTGGGTGTTTACCATTCAGGCAGACCGTTTCCTGCGGAATATGGTGCGTGCGGTGGTAGGTACGTTGCTTGAGGTAGGCCGGGGTAAACTCACTGTCGAAGGTTTCCGCCGTATCATTGAGCAGAAAGACCGATGCCGGGCTGGAACTTCTGTGCCCGGTAATGCGTTGTTCTTGGTTGATGTTACCTATCCCGAAGAAGCTTTCATTAGCGGTTAGTGATAAGTGATTACTTTTCCTCTTCCTCTTCTTGTAGTGTAACCAATTCATAATTCATAACTCATAATTAAAATCAATGTGGTTATTATTAGCCTTTCTCTCGGCAGCATTGCTGGGATTTTATGATGCCTTCAAGAAACAGGCACTTAAAGATAATGCCGTACTTCCGGTCTTGTTTCTGAATACGGTGTTCTCCAGTTTGATATTCCTTCCGTTTATTCTCATATCGGCTTTTACTCCTGCGGTATTAAGCGGTACGATGTTCGATGTTCCTGTTGTGGGTGGATGTGCATAAGTTTGTTATCATCAAGTCTTTCATTGTGCTGTCCTCGTGGATATTCGGATATTTCGGATGAAGCATCTGCCGCTTACCATTGTGGGGCCGATCAATGCGACGCGTCCCGTAATGGTGCTTGTGGGAGCCATGCTCGTATTTGGTGAGCGGCTGAATCTTTACCAATGGATAGGTGTGATGCTGGCGGTGCTGTCCTTTTTTATGTTGAGCCGTTCCGGTAAGAAAGAAGGCATCGACTTTAAACATAATAAATGGATCCTTTTTATTGTGCTGGCGGCTGTGACAGGTGCTGTCAGCGGGCTGTACGATAAGTATCTGATGAAGCAATTGCCGCCTATGGTGGTGCAGTCGTGGTACAACATATACCAGGTATTTATTATGTGCCCCATTATCCTGTTGCTGTGGTATCCCAAGAGAAAAGAGAGTACTCCGTTCCGTTGGGACTGGACTATCATCGGTATATCAGTCTTTCTTTGTGCGGCAGACTTTGTGTACTTCTACGCTTTGAGTTATGAGGATTCCATGATATCTATCGTCTCTATGGTGCGGCGCGGTAGCGTGGTTGTCTCGTTCTTGTTTGGGGCTCTGTTCTTCCGTGAAAAGAATTTAAAAAGCAAGGCGGTGGATCTTATTTTGGTGTTGATTGGAATGTTCTTCCTATATTTGGGGAGCAAATAAGACTTTATCAGATGAACTATGGCAGAAGACCTGTGTATCAGTAATGGCAGCAAGGAAGAAAAGTATCGTACGTTGCTTCCGCAAATTAAGTGTTTGATTGCAGATGAGAATGACCTTATTGCCAATCTTGCTAACGTTGCAGCAGCGCTGAAGGAGACTTTCGGTTTCTTCTGGGTAGGATTTTATCTGGTAAAAGGTGAGGAGTTGGTACTTGCTCCTTTTCAAGGTCCGGTGGCTTGTACGCGGATAAAGAAAGGACGGGGCGTATGCGGAAAAGCATGGGAAAGAGCTGAAACATTGGTTGTACCGGATGTGGATGCTTTTCCGGGGCATATTGCGTGTAGCTCTTTGTCGCGTTCGGAGATTGTGGTTCCGCTTCTTCGGACAGGTGGGGAAGTATGGGGCGTGTTGGATGTGGACTGTGAAAGTTTGAATGGCTTTGATGATGTGGATGCGTATTTTTTGCGTGAGTTGTGCTCTTGTTTGTAAAGCGTGTATCAGGAAATAAGGAATTTATATTGGCAAAATAGTGAAATGACATGGTGAAGAAGTTGGTAGTTTTTTTGTTTGTAGTATGTATGGGAGTCGGTTCCTTGTCAGCGCAACTGGCAAAGACTTGTTTTACTAATATACCCGACTCTTTGAGTCCGCTGCTTACAGCGGTGAATCGTGCAGACTTCATCGACTTTCTGGAGAGTAAGATGAAAGCGGAAGTCACGAATCGCTTTGGCGGCAAATCGGAAATGACGGAGCTACTTCCGACTATATCTGTGTGCAGGTAACACCCCGGAGTTCCTGGCAAATGAAACTTCTGGCAGTGAATGATAGCACCCGGCTCATCTGTACTGTCTCCACTGTGTGCGCCCCTGTTTGTGACAGTCATATTAATTTCTATACTACCGACTGGAAAGAATTGCCATCTACATCTTATCTGCCATCAGTGCCCGATATGGACAACTTCATTGCACCCGCTTCTGATACGGCAGATGTATATCGGTATCAAGATGCCCGCCTTCAGGCTGATATGCTTTTGATGAAAGCCGATCTTTCGAGTAAGGATGCCACACTGACCTTTACTTTCACTACTCCTGACTATATGGAAAAAGAAGCGGCAGAAAAACTAAAACCGTTTCTCCGCCGCCCTGTAAGTTATGTTTGGAAAGAAGGAAAATTCGTTCTTGCTGAATAAGCGCTTGCCGACTGGTGTCTTATTTCACTTTTATCTTGTCAAATCCTTCTCCATATACTCCGATCACTTGACTCTGTGATACAAAAGCATTCGGGTCTATGTCTTTTATCAACCGGAAGATGATGGTCGACTCGCGTTTCTTGGCAAGGACAAACAGCATTTTGATCTCCTTGCCGGTGTAGAATCCGGAAGCGTTGATAACTGTGGCGCCCCGGTGGGGATATACATTGATATGTTTGGCTATCTCTTCATACTTTTCGCTGATGATGAAGAACTGTACGGACTGGCGTGCGCTGTTCACTACCTGATCCAATACGAAACTGCAAATGTACAGGGTGACGTAGCCGTATACTACTTTCTCCCAGTCTTTCAGTACAAAATAGCTGGAGGAGATAATGATGAGATCGCAAATCAGCATTACCCGCCCCAATGTGATGTCTCTATATTTATTGATGATAGCGGCGATAATATCTGTTCCGCCCGTACTTCCATTGGAAGAGAAAGCGATGCCGATACCGCCTCCGCAAAAAGATGCGCCGATGACACATGCCATGAAAGGCTGGTCGTGCAGCAGTTGGACATTGGCTGTCAGTTGTTGAATGATGGACAGAAAGGAGGTCAAGGTAAAGACGGCAAAGATTGTCTTAATGCTGAATTTCCATCCTAAAATGCGGATAGCGAGCAGTAGCAATATAAAATTAATACCGAAATAAACATATTGTACCGGTAATCCCGTTGCGAAATATACCAGTGAGGCAATACCCGGTACTCCACCTGTGGTAATGTCGTTGGGAAGCAGGAAAACTGTCCACCCTATACCGTACATAACCATGCCTAAAGCAATCATTAGATAATCCCGCATTTCGCGGAAAATGTTTTGTCGGGAAGGAATGTTCACATTCATTGTAGTTTGCAGCTAAATTTGCGGCAAAGATAGATATTTTCTTAATTTCAAGAGATAATGCTGCCGGGTATTATTGAAGCTGGATGAATAAAATTTTAAACCATAGCCAAATCGGAAGTGCCTAAAAACAAAAATCAGATAGAAATCTTGCGATAACTATCTGATTTTCAGAAGAGCGGAAGACGGGGCTCAAACCCGCGACCCTCAGCTTGGAAGGCTAATGCTCTATCAACTGAGCTACTTCCGCAATTTTAGTGGGCAAAGATGGATTCGAACCACCGAAGGCGTAAGCCAGCAGATTTACAGTCTGCCCCATTTGGCCACTCTGGTATTTGCCCTTTTGCTATCGAGAACTACTTTAAATCTCTTTTTAAGTAGCTTTGTTTCTCAATTGCGGTGCAAAGATACGACTATTTTTGTAAACTCCAAGCAAAATCGATCATTTTTATTGCAGTAATTGCACATTCATCGCCTTTATTTCCCAGCTTGCCACCTGCGCGGTCCTCTGCTTGCTCCATTGTGTTGGTGGTAATTAATCCGTAAATTACTGGTACATCGCCACTTGCGTTTAGCTGAGTAATTCCTTGTGTTGCGCCCATGCAGACGTAATCAAAATGTGGCGTATCTCCACGAATTACGCAACCAATTGCAATTACTGCATCAACTTCGCTGTATTCTATGATTTGATTGGCTCCGAAAGTCAACTCAAAACTACCGGGTACGGTTTTTATCATGATGTTTTCATCTTTCGCTCCATGTTTTTTTAAGGTGTCGACTGCTCCCTTTAAAAGAGCACCGGTGATATTGTAGTTCCATTCGGATACTACAATGCCGAATTTCATATTCTCAGCGCTGGGTACTGAATTGAAATCATAATCCGAAAGGTTGTGATAAGCTGTAGCCATGATAAATTAAAGTTTAAGATTTGAAAATAGAGAGAGAAAAAACACGAATTATACGGCACTTACGGCGTTGACTTCCGTATATATCCGTATAATTCGTGCTCGAAATGTCTTATTATATAATAAGGTGTAAATTATTTCTTCAACAGTTTAGCCTGCTCGATGTATTTATCAATATCCATAGCCTGGTATGAGCGGAAGTATTTCTCCTTAATGGAAGTATATGCTTTGATAGCATCATCATACTTACCTTGCTTAACCAAGATTTCTCCGGCCTGTTTCAGATAAATAGGCTGAGTGTGGTGTTGTCTGCTTCATCAGCAGCTTTCAGCAACATGGAAGATGCTTTGTCGAGCTGACCGAGCTGAGCGTAGCAATTACCCATGGCGCCTTTCATGGCGGGAGCTACCATTTGGTCGTTTCCATCGAAGCTATCCAATGCTTTTACGCTTCATCAAATTTGCCGAGGTGTGCGTAGCAAAGGCCTGCGTATGCTTTTGCAAGGTTGGCTGCATCTGTGCCGCTATATTGATCGGCTATCTTGATGAAGCCAACGTAACCGATGCTGTCACCGTTCAAAGCTTCTGCAAAAGCATCAGCCTCAAAATATTCTTGTCCTTTGAAAAGGGCTGCCTGTGCTTTTTCCTCGCGAGGTTCCGCATAGAGGTTTTTGTACATTACTATACCTGCTATAATAATGATTATAGCTAAAATAGCACCGATAATTGCCTTTTTGTTTTTGATGAGAAATGCCTCTGATTGTGTAAGTGCGTCTTCCACATTTAAGGTTCATTCGTCTTTTTTTGTTCTGCCATTTTTTATATATTCTTTTTGTTATTATTCATTAATAGCTGATTCGACCCGCAAAAGTAAGTTTTTTATAGCTATCAACGAAATTTAGCGGCATCTTTTTTATTTTACATCTCAAAACCGTAGAATTATTTTGCTTTGCATTATCTTTGCCCTGAAAAGCAAAGAAAAGATAAGCCGCCAATATGATACTGAAACATATATCCATACTCAACTACAAGAATCTGGAACAAGTGGAACTTGCCTTCTCTCCGAAACTGAATACTTTTTTCGGGCAAAACGGAATGGGAAAGACGAACTTGCTGGATGCTGTTTATTTCCTCTCTTTCTGTAAGAGTGCCGGCAATCCCATCGACTCGCAGAATATAAGGCATGATGCGGATTTCTTTGTTATTCAGGGATTTTACGAGGCCTCCGACGGTACGCCGGAGGAGATTTACTGTGGTATGAAGCGCCGGCAGAAGAAGCAGTTCAAACGGAATAAGAAAGAGTACACACGTTTGTCCGACCATATCGCTTTTGCCGTTTGGTGATGGTGTCGCCTGCCGATTCGGCATTGATAAACGGAGGTAGTGATGAGCGTCGCCGTTTTATGGATGTGGTGATTTCACAGTACGATAAAGAATATTTGGATGCACTGATCCGCTACAACAAAGCATTGGCGCAGCGGAACACCTTGCTTAAGAATGAGATGCCGGTGGAAGAAGAACTTTTTCTGGTATGGGAAGAGATGATGCACAAGCCGGTGAAGTGGTGTTCCGTAAGCGGGAAGAGTTCATCAAGGAGTTCATACCGATTTTCCAGTCTTTCTATTCATTTATTTCTCAGGATAAGGAGAAAGTGGGGCTGATTTACGATTCGCATGCTCGTGACGCTTCTTTGCTGGAGGTGTTGAAGGAGAGCCGTACGCGTGATCAGATTATGGGATTTTCCCTGCGTGGGGTTCATAAGGATGAATTGAATATGTTGTTGGGTGACTTTCCTATCAAACGGGAGGGTTCGCAGGGACAGAACAAAACTTACCTGGTGGCTTTGAAGCTGGCGCAGTTCGATTTCCTGAAACGGACGGGTGCTACGGTTCCGTTGCTATTGCTCGATGATATTTTTGACAAGCTGGATGCTTCGCGTGTGGAGCAGATTATCAAGCTCGTGGCAGGTGATAATTTCGGGCAAATCTTTATAACGGATACCAACCGGGAGCATCTGGATCGTATTCTGCATAAGGTAGGTAGTGACTATAAAATGTTCTGCGTAGAGCAAGGGGCCGTTTCCGAAATGGCGGAGAGCCAAGCGCTGAACGATGAGGAGAGTGAGGGATGAAACGGAATGATGCTGAACAGATTGGTAAACTGATACGTAATTTTCTGAGGCAGGAAAGTTTGGAATCGCCATTGAATGAACGGCGACTCATCAGTCATGGGCAGAGGTGCTGGGACCTACCATTGCGTCTTATACACGCGAACTCTATATCAAGAACCAAGTATTGTACGTGCATCTTACTTCCGCAGCCCTTCGTCAGGAACTGATGATGGGCCGGGATTTGCTGGTGCGCAATCTGAACAGGCACGTAGGAGCGCAGGTGATAACCAATATTATATTCAGATAGTGCAACCGAGCGGCGGTCAGCTTTCTCTTCACTCGCAGGTTATGACCTCATCCATACGGATGTCGAACGTCTCCGCCGGGACTTCTTCTACAATCTGAAACGGGAAACAGATGCCTGCTTTGTATGCGGAAGGTATGCGGGGAAGCAGACGGTCATAATATCCTTTTCCTCTTCCCAGGCGGTTTCCGTTACGGTCAAACGCTACTCCCGGAACGACAATAAAGTCTATCGCGTCATAGTCGGTAAACAAAGCTCCGGTGGGCTCCTCTATGCCGTAGGCTCCGGTGGCAAGGTCGCCCGGTCCGGTATAGACGCGAAGCTCCAGATCGTCACCTGTGACAACGGGCAGCAATATTTGTTTTTTCGCACTCCATTTCCTGATGAAGCTGTGTGTATCTACTTCATCAGGCAGTGAATGGTACAGTAATATAGTGCTTGCCGCCCTGAAAGCCGGATGGGCTTCGAGGGCGGCGAGTATTTCAGCAGATTGTGACTGATGCGTAATGGTAGATTTGTGAAGGGTCTTCAGTAAAGCCATACGCTTGCGCAGTTCTTTTTTCTTTTCCATTGTTGTTATTGTCCTCTTCCTGACCGGTTTGTAACGGGGCTTTTGGGAAAGCCTCGCCACGTTCCAAGATTTCCAATGCTTTCTTTACGGTAGCGTCACTCTCGTTGATATATCGGATATAGGCCTCTTTGCTAAGGTATTGTAGATGATATTGCCGTAGAGGTTTCGTTCCAGCAGTTTGTAGGAGCGATGTATCAGGAGGTTACGCCTTTTTACCCCTTTGGAGTCGGCAAAACGTATGAATTGTTCCACGATGCCCTGACGTCGCAAGTATTTCAGTAAGTCCTGTTCATTGCCGAATTCGGCCAGTTTGGCACGATTACGGTCGGTGTACTGGAAGCTGAACTGTATGATCAGTCCCTTGTTGCTCACCTCTATCAGATAGGAAGATACTCCGGTTGTGTCTTGCGGCACAAATACATCGGGCATGATGCCTCCTCCGCCATAGACGGGGCGTCCCAGTCCGGTGGAGTAACGCAGGCTCTCGTCGAGTTTGATACTGTCTTTAGAGAAAAACTCTCCATGTTCGTAGCGGGTCAGCCAGTCCATTTCGTACTTGGAGTCTTTGCCGCTTTCGTAGGGGCGTTGGATGCATCGTCCGGAAGGGGTATAGTAGCGGGCGATGGTCAGGCGAATGGCAGAACCGTCGCTGAAGTCGATGGGTTGCTGTACCAATCCTTTGCCGAATGAACGGCGTCCTACGATAGTTCCCCGGTCGTTGTCCTGAATGGCGCCTGCAAAGATTTCGCTGGCTGAGGCAGAACCTTCATCCACCAGTACCACAAGCGGCATCTTCTGGCAACTGCCCGTACCGTTGGCATATTCTTCCATACGCGGATATTTGCGTCCCTTGGTGTATACAATGAGCTTTCCTTCCGGCAGGAACTCATTGACCATGCGTGTAGCCGCTTCCATATAACCTCCGGTGTTGCCGCGCAGGTCGATAATGAAACCTTTGCATTTCTGGTGACTTAGCTGGGCAATGGCATTCAGTAGTTCCACGTGGGAGGTGCGCCCGAACTTGCTGACTTGTATGTAGCCGAAATCATCATTTAGCATATAAGCGGCATCAATCGTGTTTTGCGGAATATCTCCACGTGTAATGGTGAAGTCCAGCAAGTCTTTTTCAGTCGCCCGCTTTACTCCTAACTTCACTTGTGTGCCTTTTGGCCCTTTCAGGTTACGCATGGCTTTTTCGTTGGTCAGTCCTTGCCGGCAAACAGGCTGTCGTTCACCATGACAATGCGGTCGCCCGCCATGAGTCCTACTTCTCGGAAGGGCCTCCCTGGATCACGCTGTTTACGTGTATGGTATCTTCCTGTATGGTAAACTGGATACCGATGCCGCTGAAACTGCTTCCAGTTCGGAGTTCACTTCTTCCAACTTCTGTGCAGGGATATAGGTGGAGTGGGGGTCAAGTTCTGCCAGTATCTGCGGCATTGCTTTTTCTACGAGGTCGGTCATGTTGACGCTGTCCACATATTGATCGTCCACCACCCGTAACAAAGCATTCAGTTTGTTGGACGAGCCGTTGATAATACCCAAACGGTTTCCTGCGAAATGTTTGGCATAAAACGTTCCGATAAGGATGCCCGCCACTACGCTGATTGCGATAATAAGCGGCGTGAAGCGGGAAGAGTTTTTTGTGCCCATAATGATATGTACTATTTTCAATTTTACTATACTATATTTAGTTGGCTGCGTGCAAAGCAGTTAACTTCCAACTCTCAATTCTCAACTGAAACGAATACCACTTCGATACCTGCCCGTTTCAATAGATTGATACCGTCTTCCAAGCGGTATTTTTCAGAGTATACAACACGTTTGATGCCTGCTTGATGATGAGTTTGGCACATTCAATGCAGGGAGATGCCGTAACGTACATCGTGGCGCCGTTGCTGCTGTTGTTGGAGCGTGCTATTTTGGTAATGGCATTGGCTTCAGCGTGGAGAACGTACGGTTTGGTAATGTTGTTTTCGTCCTCGCATACATTTTCAAATCCGGAAGGCGTGCCGTTGTATCCGTCAGAGATAATCATTTTATCTTTTACGATGAGTGCACCGACTGGCGCCGTTGGCAGTAAGAGTTTTCCGCCCAGATACTTGCCATGCGTATATAACGTTTGTCCAACGCTTCTTGTTTGTTTTTCGTAGTTTCGTCCATATCTTTAGCTGAATTTAGCGGGCTGTAAATCCCATGACTTTTGTTGTATTTCCGTCTTTAAAGTAGAGGGTGAGGTTGTGCACGTCCCCTTCGTACTTGAAAACATTGAACAGGCCGCTGATGAATACTTTTGCCAGCTTGTCGCTTTCACTGCCGTAGGCTTTCCCACTGATGCTTATGGTGTGTTCCTTTCCGTCTATTTTCAGGATGCGTCGCTGATGTTTGCTTTGACGGCATGGGCGCTGACCGTACCGGTCACCTCGCCGTTCACATCGGCACAGTTGAAGTTCAATGTGAAATTTTCTGTTATCTTGAGCAGTTCCCTGCTGGCTTTCTCTTCAGCCTCATTACTCCACAAACCTTGATAGAACTGTTCCTTTCCTTTTTCAGTAGTTATGCGGCTCAGTTTCCAAGTCTTGTTGTTGAAGATTTCCATTACGTCGTCTTCGTTGTTGCAAGCACTGAAACCAAGTAACATGGTCAGCATCATCAGGACATAGCCTATTGATTTTATATTTATTTTCTTTTTCATTTCTTTATTCCGTTTCTGATTAATAGTGCATCTATGGTCGGTTCTTGTCCGCGGAAACGTTTGTAGAGCGTCATGGGATGTTCCGTACCTCCTTTCGACAGGATATTCCGGCGGAAAGAATCGGCTGCTTCCGGGTTGAAAATGCCGCGTTGCTTGAACAGCGAGAAAGCATCTGCATCCAGCACTTCCGCCCATTTATAGCTGTAATATCCGGCAGAATATCCACCTGCAAAGATATGCGAGAACTGGGTGCTCATACAAGTCTCTTCCACAACAGGGAGTATTTGCGCTTTTTCCCAAGCCTTCTTTTCGTAGGCTTTGGCATCCCCCTCAAACGGGGTGTTGCGTGTGTACCATGCCATGTCCAGCAATCCGAAGCTCACTTGGCGCAGGCAGGCATAAGCTACGTTGAAGTTCGATGAGTCTACAATGCGCTGCACCAGTTCGTCAGGGATGAGTTCGCCGGTCTGGTAATGGCGGGCAAAGGTGTGCAGGAACTCTTTTTCAATGGCAAAGTTTTCCATGAACTGGGAAGCAGTTCTACAAAGTCCCAATAAACATTTGTACCGCTTAAACTTTCGTAAGTGGAGTTGGCAAACATCTCGTGCAGGCTGTGTCCGAACTCGTGCAGGAAAGTTTCCACTTCGTCGAAAGTCAGTAGGGCGGGCTTGTTCTGTGTGGGCTTGGTGAAGTTCATCACGATAGACACGTGCGGACGGCTGTTTTCGCCGCTTTTCTCATCTATCCACTGCCCTTTGTAGCTCGTCATCCATGCACCGGAGCGTTTTCCGGCTCTGGGATGAAAGTCCGTATAGAGTACGGCAAGATATGTGCCGTCTTTATCAAACACTTCGTAGGCTTCCACATCCTTGTGATAGACGGGGATGTCAGGGTTCTTCTTGAATGTGATGCCGTACAGCCTGCTTGCCAGTCCGAATACCCCTTCTTTTACTTTGCTTAGCTCAAAGTAGGGGCGAAGCATTTCATCATTAATGTTGAATTTCCGGTCTTTCAGTTTTTGAGAATAGTAACTCCAGTCCCATGGCATAAGGTTGAAGTTTTCTCCTTCTTCGCTACGTGCCAGTGCCTGCACTTCAGCATATTCTTTTTGTGCGGCGGGTGTATATGCTTCCAGCAGTTGGTTCAGCAGTTTGTATACGGCGTCGCTGTTTTGTGCCATTCGTTCTTTCAGGTTGTATTCGGCAAAGTTGTCGTAGCCCAGCAATTGGGCAATTTCCATGCGGACGTTGGCAATTTTCTTTACAATTTCCAAATTGTTGCAGGCATTGTCGTGCGTGCATTTTGTATTATATGCCATGTAGAGTTTGCGGCGCAGTTCGCGGTTGTCGGCATACGTCATGAAAGGGCTGTAACTTGGGGCATGCAGGGTGAATACCCAACCTTTCACTCCTTTTTCCTGCGCTGTTTCTGCGGCGGCATCAACGGCGCTTTCGGGCAGACCGGACAGTTGTGACTTATCGGTCAGTGCCAGTTGGTAGTCGTTTGTCTCTTTCAGGGCATTTTCACTGAATTGCAGCGTCAGCAGGCTTAGCTCTTTGCATAAGCTGCGGTACTTTTCTTTGGCATCTCCTTGCAGGTTTGCTCCGTTGCGGACAAAACCGGTGTAGATGTCTTCCAGTAACTTGGATTGTTCCGGAGTAAGTTTGTTTTTGTCTGTCAGCTCATATACGGCTTTGATGCGGGCAAATAGCTTTTCGTTGAGGCTGATGTTATTCTCATGTTCGCTCATCAACGGCATGATTTCCCGGGCAAGTTCCTGCAATTCATCGCTGGTTTCTGCGCTGAGCAGATTGCCGAATACGGTATTTACACGCTGCAATAGTTCTCCGGACTTTTCGTAAGGCACTATTGTGTTTTCAAAAGTCGGAGTGGCAGTATTATTGATGATAGCATCTATCTCTGCATTTTGCCGGCGGATGCTTCGTGTATGGCAGGTGCATAATGTTCAGTCTTTATCAGATTGAAAGGAACAGTTCCGTACGGAGTTGAATACTTTTCAAAGAAAGGGTTTGAGGCTTGTATCATGGTCATAAAACAAAGTAATATTAGTGTAAGTTTAAATCTTGTCATATACCTATTTATAGAAAAAATAATTTAATTGCAAATGTGCAAAAATAGGCGACTTCATAAAAGAAAGCCGCCTATTTTTTATTATTTTTCTAACTGTATATTAGCAGTTAACAGATGCCATGTGAGCGATCAGGTCAAGAACCTTGTTAGAATAACCGATTTCGTTGTCGTACCAAGATACAACTTTAACGAAAGTATCAGTCAAAGCGATACCAGCTTTAGCATCGAAGATAGAAGTGCGAGTGTCACCCAAGAAGTCAGAAGAAACAACTGCATCTTCAGTGTAACCCAGAACACCCTTCAATTCGCCTTCAGAAGCTTCTTTCATGGCAGCGCAGATTTCAGCATAAGTAGCCGGTTTAGCCAAGTTAACAGTCAAGTCAACTACAGAAACGTCCAAAGTCGGAACACGCATAGACATACCGGTCAGTTTGCCGTTCAAAGCCGGGATAACTTTACCTACTGCTTTAGCAGCGCCGGTAGAAGAAGGAATGATGTTGCCAGAAGCAGCACGACCACCTCTCCAGTCTTTCATAGAAGGACCGTCAACTGTTTTCTGAGTAGCAGTTGTAGAGTGAACAGTAGTCATCAAACCGTCAGTGATACCCCATTTGTCGTTCAATACTTTAGCGATAGGAGCCAAGCAGTTAGTAGTACAAGAAGCGTTAGATACGAATTGAGTACCCTTAACATAAGTCTTTTCGTTAACACCGCAAACGAACATCGGAGTGTCATCCTTAGAAGGAGCAGACATTACAACATATTTTGCACCTGCTTCGATGTGAGCCTGAGCTTTGTCTTTGCTCAAGAACAAACCTGTAGATTCAACTACGTATTCAGCACCAACTTCGTTCCATTTCAGGTCAGCCGGATTTCTTTCAGCTGTGATACGGATAGCCTGACCGTTAACAATCAGCTTGCTGTTTTCAACATCTGCTTCGATAGAACCGTCGAATTGGCCATGCATTGTGTCATACTTCAGCATGTAAGCCAAGTAATCTACCGGGCAAAGGTCGTTGATACCTACGATTTGAATATCGTTTCTCTTCATTGCAGCGCGGAATACGAAACGTCCGATACGTCCGAATCCATTAATACCTACTTTAATCATTTTGTTTAAACTTTTAAGGGTTTTATAATGTTTAAAATTAAACTTTCAAACTTTTTTCTGCATTTCTTTTACGAATTGCGGTGCAAAAGTAAGAAAATGTTTTTATATTCGTATCCAAAATCATAATTAAATAATTGAAAAGATGGGAAAAAGTTCATTTTTACAGGAATTTAAGCTTTTGCCATGAAAGGTAATGTGGTGGATATGGCTGTCGGTGTCATCATCGGCGGTGCGTTTGGCAAAATCGTGTCTTCTGTCGTGGCCGATGTGATTATGCCGCCTTTGGGTTTGCTGATCGGTGGCGTAAATTTTACCGACTTAAAGTGGGTGATGAAGCCTGCCGAAGTGGTAGACGGTAAGGAGATTGCCGCCGTAACGCTGAATTACGGTAACTTTCTGCAGGCGACTTTCGACTTCCTCATTATCGCTTTCTCCATCTTTATGTTTATTAAGCTGATAACCAAGTTGACGGAAAAGAAGAAAGCGGAAGCGCCTGCCGCTCCTCCTGCACCGCCCGCACCGAGCAAGGAAGAAGTGTTGCTGACTGAAATCCGCGATATCTTGAAAGAAAAATAATCATTGGTCCTTTATTTGTAAGGACAGTTCATGGGATGTGCCAAAATGATGATTAATCGTCATTTTGACACATCTGCTTCATTGGATAAAAAGATTGTTATTTAGTCTTCCTTCAAGTTGTATTTCAGTCTTTGATATTTGCGGGTGGTTCCCGTTGAAGGCCGCTAAGCGTACTGATTTCAATGGATAGTTGTTGAAGGTCGGGATTGGTTTCTTTAAGAATGCGTTCTGTCTTATAATTGTAGATTTCCGAACGATTTCCCGATTCTTTTACATTCATTCAATAAATAGTAAGCGCAGGCAATGTAATGTTCCTTGATGGCTTTGCGTCTTTTTTCAAGTAAGGGGCGGTAAGCTTTATCCTCCTTGTATATACGCTGGTAGAAACCATCCAAAGCAACTTTACGGTCTTTCTTCTGCTCTGTGGTGATAGCTCTTTTATATAAGGAATCAAGGGTTATGTATTCGGGATAGGATTCCAGTAATGCGTCAAATTCTTTTTTTGCTTCTTCGTAAGCCAATCTCAACGGTTCCAGTTCTTGCGGTTTGATGGTGGTGGCAAGTTGTACTAACCGGGGTTCCTGATTGAAGTTTGTGATTCTGGAGAGCTTCTTGCAATACTCTATATACTTTTCCGTCAGTTCCCAATTGTACTGTAAAGTTTTCTCTTGTAAGTCGGCTTGTATATTTGTCAATGCATTTTCCAATAAAGCGATTTCGTTCTGTAATGAATCTGC
>ENA-OQLB01000428-OQLB01000428.1-human-gut-metagenome-genome-assembly--contig:-NODE-428-length-24363-cov-2.630962_pt1 | contig 24363 bp, 35 predicted proteins | sample MGYA00242656_ERZ504813 | MGnify/ENA primary metagenome ERZ504813 (study PRJEB26092, sample SAMD00036388) | human gut metagenome | host: Homo sapiens | study: EMG produced TPA metagenomics assembly of... | reverse complement strand
CAAGCAGCTTGTTCGGTCACGCCGGGGAAAGCGTTCTGCTCATGGATGGCGTCTTGATGCCGCGGCGCGCGGCGGCGCGACGATCGGCCCGCTGACATAGCCGCCGCAGCCGATGACAAGATCGGGCCGCACCTGATTCAGGATCTTCTGGGTGCGCGGCCCGGACAGGGCCAGATGCCAGATTGCGACAAGGTTGCGGCCGATGTTTTCCAGATTGAGTCTGCGCTGAAAGCCGTTGATTTCAATATGATGGAACGGGTAGCCGGCCTTGGTCACAAGGCCGTACTCCATCCCCTCACGCCGGCCCGCAAAGTGGATCTCTGCCGTTGGGTCCGCCGCCTTCAGGCGCGGCGATGGCCAGCGCCGGGTTGATATGACCGGCGGTGCCGCCGGCAGCAATTAAAACACGCATGATTGGCCTCCCTATATAAAAATCTGCCGCACAAATGCAAACCGTTACACCGTGGTTTTGCGGTAGCGGCTGTGCTGCAGTATACGCTCCGTCTCGGCGCGGTGCTGGTCGGCAAGGCGCTTTTCACGCGCATTGCCGCGCGGGAGATACTGAGCATAACGCCCATCTCGCCAAGCAGCAGCAACAGGCTTGTGCCGCCGGACGAGAAGAACGGCAGGCTGATGCCGGTGTTGGGCAGCAGCGCCGTGCCAACGCCGATGTGCAGAAATACCTGCCACCCCACCTGAGAGATGATGCCGATGCCCAGCAGGGTGCCGTACAAATCAGGGGCGCGCAGCGCAATGCAGACCCCCTGCACCAGCAGCGCCGCAAAGAGAGCGATCAGCGCCAGCGCACCGACAAAGCCCAGCTCCTCACCGATCACGGCAAAGATAAAGTCGTTTTCGGCATAAGGCAGCCACTGGTGCTTCTGGACACTGTTGCCGATGCCGACACCGAACAGCCCGCCGGTGCAGATCGCATAGATGCTCTGCAAAGTTTGCCACTGCATGCCTGCTGTGTTTGTGGGGGTCAGGCCCCAGACGCCGCCCAGACGGCCGGCTGCATAGCCATCGCCGCTGGCGAGGTGCTTTAAGAATGCAATCACGCCTGCCGCACCCGCCGCACCGACCATCGGCCACCATCGCATGGCGGAGCCGTTGCAGAGGATCATCGTGCCGAAGATCGCGCAGAGCAGCAGGATCGCCGAGTTGTGCGGCTCAAGCTTGAGCAGAACAAGGATCGGCACAAGCGGCAGTGCGGGCTTGAGAAGTCCGTACCAGATCGATGTTTTATGCGCGTGGTCGCGGTCCAGCATATCAGCGTCCAGAGCATCACAGAAAACTTGGCCAGCTCAGACGGCTGCAGCGAGAAGGAACCGCCTGCAAGGTAGACCCAGCGGTAGGTGCCGTTGGTATCCTCCGGGCTGAGCAGCGCGGCGATGAGCAGCACAACGGTAATGATGTAGAAGCTCTCGTTCATATACCGCAGGGCGCGATAGTTGATGTTCGAGATGATGAGCATTGCCACAAGGCCCACCACCGCAATGACGCCCTGCGGGCGGATGAAGTGGTAGACATCCCCGTAGTTCGCATAGCCGCTGGAATAGCTGGCCGAAAACAACATGACAAGGCCGTAGCCATAATGACGATGAGCGTTGCCACAAACCCGTGGGAGACCGGCCCACGCTCCAGCTTAGGCAGGCGTATAACCGCCAGCATGCGCAGAATGTTGCCGATGGTATGATCAAACAAAAGCCCCAAAAGGCTGGTTGCCGTATTCACGGGCCGTCACCTCCCCTTACAAAATCAAAAAGCAAAGGCCGGGGCTGCCCCGGCCCTGTGTTATGCCACGCAGATGTACAGCATGCCCATCGCCACGCCGATGGCAGCGATCAGGCAAAAAGCCAATCGATCTTGACCTCACGCCAGCCGCGCATCTCAAAGGCGTGATGGATCGGCGTCATGCGGAAGATGCGCTTGCCGTGGGTTGCCTTGAAGTAGGCGCGCTGGATCACGACCGTCATGGCATCCCAGATGTAAACGATGCCGAAGAAAAGCACCAGCTCAGGCGCTGCATCACAAAGGCCAGCGCCGTCACGATGCCGCCGAAGAACATGCTGCCGGTGTCCCCCATGAATACCTTGGCGGTAGAAGTTCCATACCAGAAAGCCCGCGCAGCGCCCGCCGTGACAGCCGCAACAAGCGAAACATGGACAAAGCCCAGCAGGCTGCCCGCCAGCAGATAGCCGATCATCGACACAAAGGTCACGCCGGTGCAAAGGCCATCCAGACCATCGGTCAGGTTGACGGCGTTCACCAAAAGATGATGCCGAAAAACGCGATGGGATAGTAGAGCAGGCCCATATCCACAAGCCCGAAGATCGGCAGCTGCACCTCGGTCGTAAGCAGACCCAGACTGTTAAGGCCAAGCATAAACCCAAAGGTCAGCGCGATCTGCAGGATCATCTTCTGTGCCTCGGTCAGGCCGAGGTTGCGGTGCCGGATGACCTTGATAAAGTCATCCAAAAAGCCGATCAGCCCGAGCCGAACGCCAAAAACAGCACCAGCAGCACCGCCTGCATCTGGGGCAGGCCCAGTGTGTCGGGCAGTTCGGGGCGGAACATGGCCCAGGTAAGACCCAATGTCGCCAGAATGCCCAGAATAAAGCAGAGACCGCCCATGGTGGGGGTGCCGTTTTTCTTGTTGTGCCAGGTGGGCCCCTCCTCCCGGATAGTCTGCCCAAAGTGCAGACGGTGCAGCACCGGGATCATAAATTTGCCCGCCACCGCCGTGATGGCAAAGCCGCCGACAGCCCCTGCCGCCAGCAGGTATGAGATTTGCTCCATGCAATGATTCCTCCGATCAATAGGTACAGGGGGGATCGCTCTGCGCGATCCCATAGGTGCCCCTGCGGAGGAGCCCTTTTGTTTTTTTACCCCTGCGGCAATTCCCTGTAGAAATCCTGCAGCAGCTGCTCCAGGCCCATGGCGTGGCTGGCCTTTGCCAGTACAGCGTCACCGGGCGCACGAATTGCCGTAAATATTGTAGCACTTCTGCTGCCGTTTGGCAATGCACAGTTGCAACACCGCGCGCTTGGCGGCCTCGGCCATGGCTGCGCTGCAGGGGCCGTAGGCGATCAGCTGATCGACCCCTGCGTCTGCGGCCCATGCACCGGTGCTGCGGTGGCCTTCCTCGCTGGCGGTGCCCAGTTCCAGCATATCACCCAGCAGGGCGATCTTGCGGGAGTTGGGCAGCTCCTTCAGCACCGAGAGCGCCGCCCGCATACTGTCAGGCTGGCGTTGTAGCAATCCTCGATGAAGGTCACGCCGCCGTGCTCCACAATATGCTGGCGCATGCCGGTCGTTTGGTAGTTGGCCAAGGCTGCCGCGCAGCGGGCTGCATCCAAGCCCATACGAGTGGCGGCGGCATAGGCTGCCAGCGCATCATAGACCGTGTGAAGCCCCACCGTGGGGATGGATGCCGCAAAGCTGCCGTATTCACGGTCCACGATGCGGAACGCCGTGCCGTTGGCCCCGACCGTGATGTCCGTTGCGCGGACATCGGCATTCTCGCCTCAATGCCGAACCAGACAGCCGCAGACGGGACGGAACCTGTGCGGCAGGCAGCAGGTCATTGTCGGCGTTCAGCACCAGCGGGGCGCCGTCCGGCAGACCGGTGCAGATTCCATCTTTGCCTTCAGTATATTCTCCCGGGTGCCGAGATTTTCCAGATGCGAGACACCGATCATCGTGATAATGCCTGCGGACGGACGGGCGCAGCGGCTCAGCCGCTCGATCTCGCCCGCATGGTCCATCCCCATCTCAACAACAGCATACTCGGTGGCATCGTCCAGCCGGAACAGCGTGTTGGGCACGCCGATGTCGTTGTTCTGGTTACCCTCGGTCTTGAGTGTGGTGCCGAACGCAGACAGCACCGCGTAGCAAAATTCCTTGGTCGTGGTCTTACCCACGCTGCCGGTAACGCCGATCATTTTGGGGCTGAAAAGCATCCGGTAGTTGGCGGCCATGCGGATCATGGCACGGGCGCTGTCCGGCACGATAACGGTGCGTTCCGCCGGGACCCCCTCGACCGGGTGGTTGGCGATGATATAGGCGGCGCCGTCACGGTAGGCACCGGCGGCAAAATCGTGTCCATCGACACGCTCGCCGGGGAAGCAGACAAAGACGCAGCCCGGCTCGACCTTGCGGCTGTCCGTAACGACTGCATGAATGCTGACAGGCTCGGCCAGCGTCAGGCCGGCCAGCAGCTCATTGGCAGGAATCTTTTGCATGAAAAAGGACCTCCTTGGATGGGTTTACTGGTATAGAGGGTGCAGCCGCAGCAGGCGGATCACCCCTCCTCGTTTGCAGGGTCGATGTTCTCCTCCACGGCGGGAGCTTCCTCGGCGGGGGCTTCGGCCCCGGTGTCCATCGTCAGGGTCACAATGGTGCCGTAAGCGGCGGTCGTGCCGGACTGAACATCCTGCGCCACGACCTTGCCGCTGCTATCCCCGCTGAACTGCACATTCAGGTTGGCTGCGCGGAGCATCTGCTCGGCAAAGGTGCCGGTCTTGCCGGTCACATCGGGGACTGTGGTCATTGCGTTCTGATCGGTGGCAGTGTACAGATAGACGGTCGAGCCTGCAGGGACCACGCTGCCGCCCACCGGGTACTGGTAGACGATGGTGCCGCTGCTCGGGCCGATGAGCTTGTGCTTGAGACCGAGACGGTTCAGGGTGACCTGTGCATTCGTCCAAGTGTACTCCAGACAGGTCTGCACCTTTACGGTACCGGTCGGGTTGTAGGCGGCGTCCTGCTCGATCCCCAGATAGGGTGCGATCTCGCTGATGATGTTGCCTACGACCGGCGCCACGACCTGACTGGCATAGTCCTTGAACCAACGCGGGTCGTCCAGCAGAACGAACACCTCGATCTCCGGATCGTCGATGGGCAGTACAGCGGCAAAGCTCATCATCTTATAATAGTCGCCGTCACCGCGCAGGTGGCGGTCGGTGCGCTCTGCCGTGCCGGACTTTCCGCCGATGCGGTAGCCCGCCACATAGGCGTTGGCGCAGGAGTGGTAGTTTCCTTCCCCGTGGACATTGTTCTCCATCATGGAAAGCAGCTGGCGGCTGACCTCCTCGGAGATGACCTGACGGCGGATACTTGTCTCGGTCTGGGTGACGATGTTGCCGTCCTTATCGGTGACGGAATCCACCACATAGGGGGTGACGAGATAACCGCCGTTGGCAATGGCCGCCACGGCCGTGGCATCTGCATCGGGGTGATGGACTCGTTCTGGCCGAAGGCTGCCGTATAGAGGTTTGTATCGACCTCCGCCATCTGCTCGGCGTTGTAGACGCTTGTCCAGCGGGTCTCATTGGGCAGGTCGATGCCGGTGGGCTGGGTGAAGCCGAACGCCTGAATATAGTCGTAGAAGATCTGCGGCTTCAGTGTTTCGGCCGCCTGAATGAACCAGAGGTTGCAGCTGTGGTTCAGCGCGCCCGCCATGTCCTGTTCATAGTGGACCTCGCCGTTGGCGCAGCGGTAGGTATGCTCCCACAGCTCGCTGCCTCATTGACGGTCAGGCTACCACCGCAGTAGAAGGTCTGGCTCGTGCTCATGATGCCGGAGTCCAGTCCTGCCGATGCGTGATGAGCTTGAACACAGAGCCGGCATATACAGTTCGGTGATGTTCTTATTCTTCCACTGGGCCTCGCGCATCATACCCTGCAGCTGGGTGTATTCGCTGGCGACCTCATTGCCGTCCTCATCAACCGTTTTATCACGGCTGATCTTGCCGTCAGCGATGATGTCCTTGACCGCCTTTTCCCCAAGGCGGCCCTCCAGCCAGTCGATGTCCTCGGCATCGATCTCCTCTTTATCCAGAATGGCCGTCATCTTGGCGTCCGTGATTTTGTAGGGGTCGTTGGGGTCAAACTGCTCGATGGATGCCATAGCCAGAATTGCGCCGGTCTTGACATTCATGACGATGGCGCTGCCGCGGCCGTGTACCGTGAAGGTGTTCATTGCCTCGGACAGGTACTGCTCGACGATGGCCTGCACATTTTCGTCAATGGTCAGGTACAGATCGTTGCCGTCAATGGCCTCGTGCAGATCAGACTGGCCTGACGCAAGAGCATTGCCGTTGACATCGGTTTCGGCCACGCTGCGGCCGGGCGTTCCGGCCAGCGTTTCATTGTAGTATTTTTCCAGACCGTAGGCACCCTCGCCGTCGCTGTTGCAGAAGCCCAGCACCGATGCAAGAAATTCTCCGTAGGGGTAGCTGCGCGTACTGGCCTGCTCAGTAGAAAGATAGAGAATGCGCTTGCCGGTCGTTCCATCCTTTTCCGGCTCCATGCGGTAGGTATCAGCATAGCTTACAATGGCATCTGCCACCGGCTTTTCCACGCCCTTGGCCAGCATACGGTACTGGTACGGCGTCCCGCTTGCATTCTTGGCGGTCAGGATCTCATACACAGTGTCCGCGTGGTGCCATCGCCGAGCAGATCCGCAAGCCCCTGTGCGGCGGTACGCAACTGTGCCTCAGTGGCACCGCTCTTTGCAATGGAGGACGGGTCGGCAACAATGTTCCATACCGTGTTGCTCTTAGCCAGCAGCTTGCCGTTCACGCTGTAGATTGACCCGCGCAGCGCCGGCAGCGTGATGTCCTTCATCTGCTGGGTCACGGCCTCGGTGCGGTACAGCTCGGCATCGCGCAGCTGCAGCGCATAAAGCTGATAAATCAGCAGGCCGAACCCGGCAATGATGAACACCGCCACGCAGAACATGGTGCGGGCCTTCATGCCGCTGTCCGCACGGGCGCGGCGTCTTCTGGGCGGAATGTTTGGTTGATTCGTTGGTTGTGGCATCGGCATTCCCCTGTTTGGTGGGTGCAGGATTTCAAAAAGCTTTTTGCCGTCGGCTGTCGCGCCGCGCAGCAAAAAGGCTCATAGCTGCATATTTTTTGTTACGGGTTCAGGTTGTTCAGCAGGCTCAGTGCCGCGGTGCGCACCTCACCCAGCAGCTTGCCTGCCGTGTTGGTGCTTTTCTGGATCACACTCTCATCCTCCAGCTGGACATAGGTGATCTGGCTGGGGTCAAGCTTGACAAGGCCTAGCTGACCCTCGGCCACCTCCTGCAGGCTGGCGCGGCTTGTGATATCACTCATGCGGGTGCTGAGATAGTCATACTCGCTGCGGGCAGCAGCCAGCTGGGTGTTGACCTCGTTGATCTCGCCGCTCAGCTCCGTCAGCTTGGCATGGCTGTACAGCACACTGATAACCAGCCCCAGCACAATGGCCAGCGCAAGCACGCGCGCACCATGCGGGCAAAGCGGCGGGCACGGTTCAGCCCGTAATCACCGCCGCGCACTACTTTAACAGCGGGCTGCGGACGCTCCAGCCGGGGCGCGGCTGCACCGTCATGCAGCATAACAGTTGTCATGGTTCTTGCCTCTTATACTTTCTCCAACACTCTCAATTTGGCGCTGCGGCTGCGGCGGTTGGCCTCCAGCTCCGCAGCGTCTGCTTCGATGGGCTTGCGGGTGATCAGCTTTGCCTTGGCCACACCCCCGCAGGTGCAGACAGGCTGTTCCGGCGGCAGGTGCAGCGCTGCGCCCAGCGGCGGAACTTATTCTTGACAAGACGGTCCTCCAGACTGTGGAAGGTGATGACGCAGAGCCGCCCGCCCGGAGCCAGACAGTCAAAGATGGCGTCGAGGCCCTCATTCAGTGCATCCAGCTCGGAATTTACAGCGATGCGGATGGCCTGGAAGGTACGGCGCGCCGGGTTCTTTGCCTTGCGGCGCTCAGCCGGGGGCACAGCGGAGGCTACGATCTCCGCCAGCTGCATCGTTGTGGTGATGGGCTTTTCTGCGCGGGCGGATACGATCCTGCCGGCGATCTGCCATGCGTAGGGTTCCTCGCCGTAGGTCACGCAGGATGCGGGTCAGCTCCTCACGGTCAAGGGTGTTGACCAGATCCGCGGCGGTGGGGGCCCTGCTGGCTCATGCGCATGTCAAGCGGTGCATCGGCATGATAGGAGAAGCCGCGCGCCGCATCGTCCAGCTGATGGCTGGACACGCGAGATCTAGCAGGGCCCCGTTGCCGCCGGGATGCCAAGCTCCGCAAGGACACGGGCTGCCTCACGGAAATTGACCTGTACCACCTGCGCCGGCAGACCCTTGAGCCTTTCGGTGGCCACTGCCACCGCATCCGGGTCCTGATCGAGCGAGATCAGGCGTCCTGTGGTCAGGCGTTTAGCAATCTCTCTGCTGTGGCCTGCGCCGCCGGCGGTGCCGTCCAGATAAATGCCGGCGGGGTCAATGTTCAGCCCATCCAGACAGGGCTGCAGCAGTACGGGGATATGTGAAAATTCCATGTTCTATCGTCCTATAATATCAGAAATCAAGATCTTCCATCGCGGCGGTGAAATCCTCATCGCTCGTTTCCTGATTGGCGTTCCACGCCTCAGTGTTCCAGATCTCAGCAAAGCTGCGGCTGCCGATGATCGTCACATCATGGTCAAGGCCCGCATACTCCCGCAGCTTGGCGGGCAACTGGATGCGGCCCTGCTTGTCCGGGCTGACCTCCACCGCAGAAGCGTAGAGCATACGGCTGACCTTGCGGCCCTTGACAAGGCCCTTTTCCTCGATTTTGGCAGCGACCTTTTCAAATTCCTCGGCCGGGAAGGCGGCCAGACAGTGGTCCAGCCAGCGGGTGACGATGAAGGTCTCCCCCATCGCATCACGGAAGCGGGCGGGGAAATTCAGACGGCCCTTGGCGTCGATGGCGTAATCATACTGACCGACCAGCATCTGTCCTTCCCCTCCCTTCGTCAGGCTGCACAAATTTACGGCAAGATTTTTTACGATGCCGCGTTCTCTTTGTGGATAACTCTGTGGATAACGTGGAAAACTACCCACGCTTAACCACTTTTGTTGTTATTCTCACCACAATTACCCACCTGTGGTAAGATAATAGTACCATTTTATCCTGCAAAAAGCAAGGGCAGACAGGGAAAAACTGCGCCGCAAACTGATTTTTCACAGTTTGTACAAAGGGGCGCTGGCTGCACACAGCGGTTTGCAGCAAATGCGCAGCCGCTGCGCTTTTTGCCCGTAAGCGCAAAAAAGCCGCACCGTTTTACACGGTGCGGCGTACATTTTGTAAAGATATGGATTTTTTCAGCGGAATTGTGTCGTAAATAACAACAGTAATTATTTTTGCTGTCCGCGGTTCGGGCGGGCGGCGCTGCGCAGATTCATGCGGACATTCTTGATGTCTGCCACACTGCGGGCCAGCACCTCCTCAGAGTTTTTCAAAATGCCCTCACAGTAGACCGTCGCATTGCGGCTCAACTCCTTGGCCTGTGCCTGCGCTTGGTAACGATCTCTGCCGCATACTGCTGGCTGCGGCGGACGATTTCCTGCTCACTGGTCAGGTTGCGGGCTTTTTCCTCGGCCTGCTGGATAATACTTTCCGATTCGATACGGGCGTTTTTCATGATCTGCTCGCGGTCATTGACGATTTTCTTGCTTTCGCGGACTTCATCAGGGAGGTTGTTGCGCACCTCGTCAATAATATCGCGCATACGGTCCACATCGACCACCCGCTTAGACGCAGCGAACGGCACAGCCGTACCTGCCTCCAGCGTTTCCTCCATCAATTCCAGCAATTCTTCTACGTTCATGCCTCTTCCCCTCTCTCATAGCGGCTGACCTTGATCTTGCCGTAGTTGTATTGCTTTACCAAAGTCAGTGCCCCGGCCTGCTCGGGCAGGTTGGCCTCCCGCTCTGTTTCGCAGAGGACCACACCGCCGGGGGCCATCTTAGCGGCCAGCAGCGGCAGCACAGCGGCCACGGTATTCTGGTGGAACGGCGGGTCGAGCAGCGCCAGCTCAAACGGGCCGCGGATGTTAGCCAAAAAGCCTTCGGCCTCACTCTGACGGATATCACTCTGGCGCTCGACCCCTGCTGTCTTGCAGTTGGCCCTGACTATAGCCAGGGCCTCGGCAGAGCGGTCTACAAAAAGGCAGCTTTTAGCGCCGCGGGACAGTGCCTCAATACCCAGCTGCCCGCTGCCCGCAAACAGATCCAGCACCCGTGCCCCCGGCACAAGGAACTGCACGCTGGAGAACATAGCCTCCTTCACACGTTGATGGTCGGGCGGGTAATATCCTCGCCCGGCAGTGCCTGCAGATTCTTACCGCGGGCTGTTCCGGCAATCACGCGCATGGTGCCGCACCTCTTTCCTTTCAAATTACACAGATTCAGTATTTATTATGGGGCTTTCCCGCGCCCTTGTCAAGAGCGCAAAATGTAAAATAAAGTGGCAAAAATGTTACAGCAAGTCCAAAACAAAACTCCCAAACCGTATCCCGGTTTGGGAGCTTTGTTTTGGAGCGGCTGATGGGAGTCGAACCCACGTCCTCAGCTTGGAAGGCTGATGTACTAGCCGTTGTACGACAGCCGCGCAACAACTAGTATTATATCGTTCTCCCCGCCATTTGTCAAGTGGGCAGCTTACAGCTTCATCAGTTCTGCCTTCAGGTTTTCAGTTCTTTTTCAAGGCGGTCTTTTTCTTTGTTGTAGTCCTGATAGGCCTGCAGCCGGGCTTCCACGGCGGGATCCTCGGCGCTGAGATAGCCGCTGTTCATTGAGGCCGTGTAGCTGAACTTTTTCAGCGTGCCGTTGAAGTCGATGACCATGAACTGTCCCTCTGCGGGCTGCACGGTGCCGGCGCCGAACATTCTGTGAGTGATCTTGCAGCCGGTCAGGTCGGGCAGCTCGGCAGGGCTGGCCAGCAGCTCCTGCAGGGTCTGCTCGCACTCACCGATGCGGATGCACAACTCAGCGCGGGTATTTTTCTCCTTGACAGCCTTGGCGCGTTCCTTGGTGGTGGCGCTGCGGGCGTAGCCTTGGGGTAAAACTGCTCGGTGTAGGCTGTATGCAGGATGTCGGTAGACAGCAGATGGAGACTGTCCTCTATGCCGCCCAGCTCCTGCGCCGCATATGCCTTATGCAGGGCGATCAGCTCGGGGTAGTTTTCCAGCTCCCGCAGCAGGTCATTGCACATGGTATAGTAACGGGGCAGATCCAGCGCTGTACCGCCGCCGAAATCGGCCTCATAGTCAAAATACTCTGCCACGCCTTGGCCTCGGCCGCATGGTAAAAGTAGTTGTCGTGCGGCTCCCACAGGTTCAGGAAAAAGAGCGCGTTCGCAGCATTCATTGTGTATTTGCTCAGCCGCGGAAACACACGGCGGAAGCGGCCGTTGATCTGATCCGCAAACAGCTCGGCGCGGCCGCGTCGCTTTGTAATATCGCCGTCATCCTCTTTAAAGAGCCAGCGGAAGCACTCGCGCACAAGCTCCACCTCTGCATCGCGCAGCATCAGGTCCTGCAGACCGCCGACAGGCTGCAGCGCCGGATTGTCCAGCGCCTGCTTTGCCTGCTGCATTGCATCGCCGAACATAACGGGAAAGTCACTGTCATCTATATCCCAGTTTACGCCAAAGCAGTCCACCGCGCGCCAGATCGTACCCTCATCCGCCGCCGTGCGGCTTTTGCAGTGCTGGATGTATTGTGCAAGAATTCCATTGAGATTTTCCGTGTTCAAACCAATTCCTCCTATTGCAACACCGCACAATTCCCGCCTGACGGCTTAAGCACCGCTCCGGCGGCTGCGGTACGGCATCTGCGTTGCCAAAATGCTCGATAAGACATCCAGTATTATCTGCGCTTTTGGCTTAGCAGCTGCCGCACCTCGCTCGCCGTATCGGCACTTAGAATTATGCGGTATTGCCTAAGGGCGCCGCAGCGCACGAACCAGCGAAGAAACAAGCGCAATTACCAGATATACCGGCCATTTGTTGTGCATTGTGCACAAACGAACGACCGGTTTTTTTGTTCCTGAAAAACCGAATATGCATGAAATGCGACCGTTTATCGCAAGCTATTGAAATGGCAGTAGCAAATTGTGTACAATAGCGATAACAGATAAACTGTTAAAGAAAAAACAAGGAGAGAATCATGGACGAGATCAAAGCCCAAAAGAAAGCGCTCAAAAAAGCCTACAAACAGGCAAAGCGCAAGAACGTTCTGGCGTGGAAGATCCTGACGATCCTGTGTGCGGTCGTTATGGTCATTTCCGTGCCTTTGTCCGTGCTTGCCGTAAAGTTCGACAACACCATGGCGGCCCGCTTCGGCGGTAGCTTCTGGAAGCTGCAGAACGAGGACACCAACGCCCAGTATTACACCAGTGACTTCAACTCTGCCGAGGAGATGGTCGACTACGGTCTGGCCCTGACCCAGCAGGTCGAGGCTGAAGCGCTGCCCTGCTGATGAACAACAACAATGCACTGCCTCTGGCTGCCGATGCCAAGGTCAGCACCTTCTCCAACAGCAGCGTCAACCTCGTGTACGGCGGCACCGGCTCCGGCAACATTGATGCCTCCACCGCCGACACCCTGCGCACCGCCCTCGAGAAGGTCGGTGTGACCGTCAACCCCACCCTGTGGGGACTTCTACACCGTCGGCGCAGGCAAGGACTACGCCCGCTCCAAGAGCGGCACCGTTGCCACCGCCAGTGAGGTCACCGCCGAGGTGCCTTGGGATGTCTACACCGACGATGTGAAGAACAGCGTTGCCCAGTACGGCGATGCCGCCATCGTCACCCTCTCCCGCGTTGGCGGCGAGGGCGCTGACCTTGCCTACGGCGAGGTCAACTATCTGGCCCTCGACGAGAACGAGAAGGCCATGCTGCAGAACGTTGCGAGATGAAGAAGAACGGCATCGTCAAAAAGACCATCGTGCTGATCAACTCCGCCAACGCCCTGCAGGTCGATTTCCTCAAGAACAACGAGTACGACATCGACGCCGCGCTGTGGATCGGTGACGTGGGCATCTCCGGCATCAACGCTGTTGCGAGATCCTGACCGGCAAGGTCAACCCCTCCGGCAGCCTGGTCGATACCTACTGCTACGACAACTTCAGCGCCCCTGCTATGTGGAACTTCACCCCCACCACCTATGAGGGTTATGTTGAGGGCGGCGATGTGCCCGCAAAGAGCAAGTCCTACATGATTTATCAGGAAGGCATCTATGTAGGCTACAAGTACTACGAGACCCGCTACGAGACTTCGTCACCGGCAGCGGCAACGCAGGCGACTACGCCTACGGCGACATCGTGGCTTACCCCTTCGGCTACGGCCTGAGCTACACCAGCTATGACATCAGCGACATGAAGGTCAACTACAATGCCGCCGATGACACCTACACCGTCACCGTCAAGGTCACCAACACCGGTGCCATGGCCGGCAAAAAGACCGTGCAGGTCTATGTCCAGAGCCCCTACACCGACTACGACAAGCAGAACGGCGTTGAGAAGTCCGCTGTTTCTCTGGTCGGCTTCGGCAAGACCGGTATGATCGAGCCGGGCGCTTCCGAGACGCTGTCCATGACCGTCAACAAGCGCGACATCGCTTCCTACGACACCTACGGTGCCGGCACTATATCCTTGACGCCGGTGACTACTACTTCACCGCCGCCACCGATGCCCACAACGCTGTCAACAACATTCTGGCTGCCAAGGGCTACACGGTCGAGAACACCAACGGCAAGATGACTGCCGATGGCAATGCCGACCTGACCTACACCTGGACCGAGGACGCTCTCAATACCACCACCTACGCCACCAGCGAGAACGGCACCAAGATCACCAACCAGCTGTCCTGCGCTGACCCCAACCTCTATGAGGGCGTTGATGAGACTGTCACCTGGCTGAGCCGCTCTGACTGGAACGGCACCCTGCCCACCGAGACCGTCAAGCTGACCCTGACCGAGCTGCTGAAGAAGGACCTGCAGGAGGTCCGCTACGACGCTGCCGACTACGAGAGTGTTGAGATGCCACCCTCGGCGCCAAGAACGGCGTCAAGCTGTACGACATGATCGGCCTCGACTACAACGATCCCAAGTGGGACGAGCTGCTGGATCAGATGACCTTCGATGAGATGAACTCTCTGATCGGCGATGCTTTCCACTGGACCATGCCCGTTAAGAGCGTGGAGGCTCCCGGTACCCGTGACGAGAACGGCCCTCAGGGTCTGACCGCCAGCCTGCTGGGCAGCAACAAGACCCAGCTGACCGCCACCGCCTTCACCTCTGAGGACGTCATGGCTGCCACCTTCAACACCGACCTCATGACCGAGATCGGCAAGGTCATCGGCAACAACTGCCTGAACGCCAACATTGCCTGCCTGTACGGCCCCGGCAATAACATCCACCGCACCCCCTACGGCGGCCGTAACTTCGAGTACTACTCTGAGGATGGCTTCCTGTCCGGCATGATGAGCGCCTACGAGGTCGCTGCCATTCAGGACAAGGGCGTCCACGTTGTCATGAAGCACTTTGCGCTGAATGACTGCGAGCAGGACCGTATCGGTCTGGGCGTCTGGGTGAACGAGCAGGTTGCCCGTGAGGTCTATCTGAAGGCCTTCCAGGCTCCTGTTGAGGTCGGCAACGCCAACGGCGTTATGATCGCCTACACCCGCTGGGGTGCTGTCTGGTCCGGCGGCAACTACGGTCTGGTCACCGGCATCCTGCGCAACGAGTGGGGCTGCGACGGCATGGTCATCACCGATAACGTGCTGACCCAGTATGTCAACGGTCCCGATGGCGTCATGGCCGGCGTGTCTATCTACGATGCCATGATGTCCTTCGTCACCGACACCCTGCCCAAGTACAAGAACGACCCCGTCATCGTCACCGCCATGCGCGAGGCCTGCCACCACAACCTGTATGCCATTGCCAACTCCTGCGGTATGAACGGCGTTGGTGCCGACACCACCATCAAGGTGATCCGTCCCACCATCGTTGCAGCAGTTATCGCTGTCGCCAGGGTCTCCGGCATCCTCTTTGTGCTGGGCCTGATCCTCTGGATCCTCGGTGCCCGCAAGCTGCGCAAGACTGAGCAGTACAAGGCCTACAAGGATTTCAAGAAGGCCCAGAAGGCCGCCAAGAAAGCCCAGAAGGCAAACTGATCTGAAGCATAGTCAATAAATATAGCCGGGCGCTCCCGTTTGAGAGCGCCCGGCTTTTTTTGCTATAACCGAAAGCCGGAAATCCCGCTGAAATGCGGTTGCAATAGGCGGGGGAAATGTCTATACTTGTACTATACAAACCAGCAAACGCGGTACAATACACCGCTGCGGGTCTTGCCGCCCACAGTCAGGTTCTGGAACTGGTTGTACCCCGCAAAATAGTCCGCCGCGTTGGCAGAGATCGTCCACACCCACTCGGAATATTTGAGCCAGAGCGCATCGACAAACTCCTGCGCAAAGTCCGGCTGCAGGATGCCGTTCTGTACATCTTTCTCATAATAGGGATCCATATACTGGTCAAACCGGCCGAGGTTAAGGGAAAGCGGATTCTCGCTTAAAATGCCGCCTACCTGCACAAACCACAAAAACTGCATGGCTTCGTAGAAGGTGCGCGGCGGCAGTTGGCAGCGATCTGCAAAAGCTCTGCCGCGCGGGCGTGACCTCGCCCACAACCTGCCGATCCTCAGTGAATGAGTGATCTGCAGGGGACGTGACTTTTTATACAATTATTGCTGCCGTGTATAAAGTACAAATTATGGGACAGCCGATGATTTATAATAGAAGTACCGAAGGGAAAGCCTCCCTTCCTCAAAAAAGACGGAGGTAACCGCTATGCTGAAGGATATGGATTTCGGGATTTATGGCAAGGGAATTGACGGGTATGTACATTACTCTCTCGCAATGGACAATATCCGGGAAGAGGAGGCGCATCGTCAGGCACTGATGGATGAGTTTGACAGCGGTACAGACGCATACGACATAAGCAATTCCGATGCGGGTGATTTCAGTGGTGACGATTTTTGAGAAGTCCAACACAAAGGAACATTCTTTATAAAGGCATTTATCACAATCACCGATTCATGGTAAGGTCGCGCTCGTTTTCTACGACCGCTTCTACCGCAAGTGTAAGGCCGCGCGCGATTTGGTGCAGATCCATGCTGGGCGTTCCCAGCGGCTTGCCGACGGCTTGCAGCTTGACAGCTCATAGGCCGGGTTGACAGACTCCCCGCCGAACGGATCAAAACCGGTGATAAGGATCTTCATGAGAGAAACCTCCGCGTATTATTTCCTGCGCACGGCAAAGCCAAACCCTGTGCCGCAGACACCACCGACGATGTGCATAAAGTTGGCTACATTGTCCTGCACGAACAAAATATCATATACCTGTTGGCTCAGGTAGAGCGCACCGACGAGGATCAGGGTAATCGGAACACCGCCGTTCCGGCTGCCGGCCAGACTGGACAGCATGATGAGCATAAACACGATGCCGGAGGCACCAAGCAGAGCGGAGGAGGGGAACAGCACACACTGCAGGATGCCGGACACAAGCGCGGTCATGAGGATGCCGCTCAGCAGGGTGCGGCTGCCGTAGCGCTCCTCCAGCGGGGGCGCGATGACAAGGAAAAGCAGCATATTGCCTATAAAGTGGTCCCAGCCTGCATGCCCCAGCACATGACCAAACAGCCGGACAAAAAACAACGGATCGGCCAGCGAAGAGCGGTAGACACTGAAAAGATGATAGGTTGTCCACCCGTTGGTCAGGTGACCGAGCGCCAGCGAAGCAAGCGACAGAAAGAAAAAAGTCAGCGTGACAGGGGCGTTGTACTGCAGATGGATATTGCTGCGTTTCATGGTGGATGCGCCTCCTTTGTATAATAGTACCAGTATAGCATATAAGCGACTGACCTGTCGAGAACAGAGAAAGCCTGTAAATAAAAAAGAGCAGACCGTAAAAGGTCTGCCCGCAGGCTGGGTCTGTAGCTGCTTCAGCGGATGACCGGTGGTCAGATCCATCGTGCTATTTCTTGACATGAAAATAAAACCTCATTTCGACAAAAATATGAATTCGTATACCATGGAAGGCAAAATAAAGCAACAACTGGCTTTCCACAACGCAAGAAAAGTGCTATAATAAGTAACAAAATATCTGCTTTGGGTATGCCGCAGAGACGGTGCGCCTTTTCTTGCAGGAACTACTACAGGGAGGAAATCTTCTATGGAAAAAGCAACCGTGTATTTTACCAATGAGCTTACCCCGGAGGCAGTCGTGAAGATGTACCGCCAGCTGGGCGTTGATCTGCCCGGCAAGGTGGCCGTCAAGGTCCACAGCGGTGAGGACGGCAACCAGAACTACCTGCGCCCCGAGTTTATGAAGCCGGTCATTGATGCCGTGAACGGCACGGTGGTCGAGTGCAACACTGCCTACGGCGGCGCCCGCAACGAAACGCCCAAGCATATTGAGCTGATGAAAAAGCATCATTGGAGCGACCTGTTTGATGTCGATATTATGGATGCCGAGGGCCCCGATGTGCAGTGGCCGGTTGAGAACGGCAAGGTGCTCAAGGTCAACTATCTGGGTAAGAATATTGAAAACTACGACAGTATGCTGGTGCTGATCCACTTCAAGGGCCACCCGATGGGCGGTTACGGCGGCGCGCTGAAGCAGCTGTCCATCGGCTGCGCATCCAGCGCAGGCAAGGCCTATATCCACTCCGGCGGCAAGGTCACCGACCAGAATATCCTGTGGGAGAACACGGCCGAGCAGGACACCTTCCTTGAGGCTATGGCCGATGCCGCCTCCACCGTGGCAAAGCATTTTGCAGGGAAGATCGCCTATGTGGCGGTCATGAAGAACCTTTCGGTCGACTGCGACTGTTGTGCCGTGGCGGAGGATCCCTGCATGAACGATGTGGGTATCCTGTCCAGTCTTGACCCGGTCGCGCTGGACCGCGCCTGCATTGATCTGGTACGCAACAGCAACGACCCCGGCCGCGAGCATTTTATGGAGCGCGTCAACAGCCGCCACGGCACCCACACGATCGATGTGGCCGAAGCCCTTGGCCTCGGCACGCAGGAGTACGAGCTGGTGCGGTATAATCGGCGCTTATAAAAGACACTCGGCAAATTGGTGAGCGATTGGCCGGCAGCTGGGAGGTGCTGGGATGTACTTTGAATACGGCGCGCAGGAAACCGAATATCTTGCCCGGAAGGACAAGCGGCTTGGTGCGGCGATCGAGCAGATCGGCCATATTGACCGCGCAGTGGACGGTGATCTGTTTTCATCGGTAGTGCATCAGATCGTCGGGCAGCAGATTTCCACCAAGGCGCAGGAAACGATCTGGCAGCGGATGCAGCAGACCCTAGGCACCGTTGACGCCAGTCATATCCTTGCGGCGGGGGTGCCCGAGCTGCAAAAGCTGGGCATTACCTACCGCAAGGCGGAGTATATCACAGACTTCGCCCGGAAGGTGCAGTCAGGGGAGTGCCGCATCGAGGAGATCTGGCAGATGCCGGACGAGGAGGTCATCCGGGTGCTGAGCAGCCTGAAGGGCATCGGTGTCTGGACGGCGGAGATGATCCTGCTGTTTTGTATGCAGCGGCCTGATGTTCTGAGCTACGATGACCTTGCGATACAGCGCGGGCTGCGGATGCTCTATCATCACCGCAAAATCGACCGCAGGCTGTTTGAGAAATACCGGCGCCGCTACAGCCTTATGGCAGTGTGGCCAGCTGTACCTGTGGGCCATTGCGGGCGGTGCGATTCCGGGTATGCGGGACTACGCACCCGCTAAGCCGGGCAGCAAAAAACCGAAAACCGTCTGAGCTGCATGGGGGAGCTGCTATGCTGTACACAGGCTATTATCATTCGCCGCTGGGCCGGTTGCTTTTGGCGGCTGACGAAATCGGGCTGACCGGACTTTGGTTTGAGAGGCAGCGCTACTTTGCGCAGGGGCTTGCCCCGGTGCATCAGGACGCGGAAACGGCGATTCTGGCGCAGACCAGACGCTGGCTGGATCTCTATTTCAGCGGCAGTGTGCCGGACTTTACGCCGCCGCTCCATCCGATCGGGTCGGACTTTCGGCAGGAAGTATGGGCGCTGCTGCTGCAGATCCCCTACGGCAAAACTACGACCTACGGTGCACTTGCCAACCAACTGGCCGAAAAGCACGGCCAACGCCGGATGTCCGCGCAGGCGGTGGGCGGCGCTGTCGGGCACAACGCGATCTCGATCATCATACCCTGCCACCGTGTTGTCGGGGCAGACGGCAGCCTGACCGGGTATGCGGGCGGGCTGGATACAAAGGCCCGCCTGCTTGCAGGGGAGGGCGTTCCAATCGCGGAAAACCCGCCGCGCATACGGCCTGATATGTGAACTATACATGTCTGATATATACAAAATACTTTTTACACACTGTCCTTTTCCGCGTATAATAGGCGATGCAGATGAGGTAGAGGAGTGGAAAAGTATGCAGTATACAGAACTGACCCGAAAGGAATTGCAGCGGGAATACACCCGAATGACCCAGCGGTACAGCAGCTACATGCGCGAACCGATGGAGCTTGACATGCGTGCCGAGGATCCCCTACTGGGACGGTGCGAGAACCGGCGGGCTGCAAAGCATTTCGGCACGGTGCTGGGCAAGGAACTTAGCGATACCGGCGCAGCACGCCCCACGCCTGCGGAGGATGCCGTGGCCGCATTATGCACAATGCCGGGCTGTGCCAACCGCACGGTCGAGCTTTGCCGCAGGGCGGGCGTCCTTTTTGATGCTGTAGATCACAGCACGGTGCTGGCCCGCATCATTCCGTTTGATGCAAAGTCCGAGCAGCTGACCCATGCCGCGAGCCTGTTTGCCATCAGCGCGCGGCTTGCCGCGCTGGAAAGCCTGCGCGGCACCCTGCTGCGCACCTGACGCACCATAAGCCATAAAAATAACCGAGCAGAAGTCACCCGGAAGGTGCGGATTCTGCTCGGTTTTCTTTTTATAGTGCGTCTGTTTTGGCGGTAAACGGCGAGGGCAGGGGAGTACTGCGCATAAAGCGCGATCGGCCGCTATTTATCGGCGGGGGGGGGTAATGCGGAAACGCCGCACAACCTGCTCAAGCATGGCAATGTCCACAGGCTTCGAGAGATGCTCGTCCATGCCGGCCTCCTTGCTTTTTTGCATATCCTCCAAAAAGGCGTTGGCCGTCATGGCCAGAATGGGAATTGTTTTGCCCAGCGGATTTTCGCTGCTGCGGATGCGGCGGGTGGCCTCCAGACCATCCATGACGGGCATCTGCACATCCATCAGGATCATATCGTAGTCGCCGGCTTTACCTTGGCGAAGGCATCTACGATCTGCTGACCATCGGGGTAGATAGTGCAGGTTGCGCCCTTGGATTCCAGCAACATCTGCAGAATTTCCGAGTTGATCTCGTTGTCCTCGGCGCAGAGGAACTTCATGCCGCACAGCAGGGAATTATCTGCCGGTGCATCATCGATCTCCGGCTTCTGCACAAGGGCAGCCTCGGTATCAATGGGAAATTCCAGCACGACCTCAAAGCGGGAGCCTTGGCCGGGGGCGCTTTCCACGCTGATGACACCGCCCATCAGGTCCACAACGCTCTTGGTAATGGCCATACCCAGTCCCGTACCCTGTACATGGTTGGTGCCGGACTTTCCTCCCGCGTGAAGGGGTCGAAAATGGTTTTCTGGTAGGCATCACTCATGCCGATGCCCGTCATCCTGCACGATGAATTTGTACTTGGCGTAGTGCGCATCGCGGGGAAGCTCCTCGACCTCAAGCCGGATATGCCCGCCTGCGGGCGTGTACTTGACCGAGTTGGAGAGGATATTCATCAAGATCTGGTTCAGGCGGTTGGGGTCGGCCAGCACATGCTCATGCTGTACCGAGGTCGTGACCACGCGAAATTCCTGATTGCGCTGGTGGGCCTGCTCACTGATAACGCTCTCGACCTGCTCAATCTGCTGCAGAAGGTCCATCTGCTCGATGTTCAGGGTGGTCTTGCCGCTCTCGATGCGGCTCATATCCAGAATGTCGTTGATGATGCCGAGCAGCAGACGCCCGGAGCTTTCCAGCTTTTCAAGATGCTCAGCCAGCTTGTCCGGCTCGTGCAGCTCGTTTTTCATCAGGGTGGTGATGCCGATGATGGCATTCATCGGTGTGCGGATGTCGTGGCTCATGTTGGACAGGAAATCTGTCTTGGCCTTGCTGGCGCGCTCGGCACCCTGCAGGGCATCCACGGCAACCTCCTGCGCGCGCTTCAGCTCGGCATTGCGCGCGGTAAGCTGCTGGTTGTAGTTTTCCAGCCGCAGATTTGTCTCCTGCTCGGCCTGCAGGGCATCGCGCTGCATATCCCTTTGCAGTCTCCAAAGAATCAAAATGGTGGAAAGTGAAAAGACAGTGGCAAAGCCTATAATGATGGCGGTCACCAAATCTACCAGCTTTTGCGTGTTGGTGGCGACATCATCTGCCGGAACCAGAAACGCCAGTGTCCATGCAGCGTTTTTCATCTGCTTGAGGGAGTAAAAATACTCGGTGCCGTCCAGAACGGCGTTGGAGTAGCAGACGCCGTTCTCTTGCAGCTCTGCCTTTGCCTGCTGAAAGGACGAGCCGTGCAGGTAGGACATTTGAGAAAGCACAGTGTAGACATTCTGACCCTTCAGCAGCTCGGTGTTATTGCTGTTGAACAGCTTGAGGCCGTTGTTTTCCAGCACATACACGCTGTTGTGGTCATCGTAGGCATCACAGCGGAAGTATGTGTTCAGCTGCTCCATGCTCTGCGCAATGCCGTAGTAGCGCAGGCTGATTTGCGCTGTGCCGGCTTGCAGTGTGATGGGAGTATCCAACCGCTTTAAGAATACCATGCGGGAATCGCTTTCCGTCAGCGAGTTGGTAACACAGTTGACCCATTCAGGGTCGTCCTCAAGGTAGTGCATCTCCCGCAAAAGACCTCGGCTGCCCTGCTGGGTGTAATACCGCCCGGCGGAATCAACGGCCAGCAGGGTGATCTGCTTTTTTTCCAGATTGGAAAGGGCGGATACCCGCTGCAGATACGCATACAGGTCGGTGTCGGTCTGCAGGTCGGTGCCAATCAGATAATTGCACTGCACATCGACATCTGCCCAACGGTTGCCAATAACATCCTCCAGATTGCGGAACATCTGGTGGGTGATCTCCTCCATCTGGTTCAGGCGTTCTTTATAGACAAGATTTTTGATATAGGTTCGGCTCAGGACAAAGAAGCCCGCGACTGCCGCAAGACTGGCGAAGATGCAGGCCAGCAGGATGCGGCGGTATTTTTTATCCTTCCACATTTTGCGGCTCCGTTTCGTCCCATGCGGCGTTTGCACGGCTCAGCGTCTCAAAAGAGCCGAAACGCCTTCGCAGCGTCCATGCCCACTACGCCGGAATCCACAACCTCAGCCTCAGCCGCCAGCTTGTCACTGACACCGCAGATGGCGGCTGATAGGTCTTGTCCGCCTGCACGGCGGCGGGGCTTACCAGCACATAGGGATAGCATTTTCCGTTGCCGTAGCATCGTAGCCCTCGGTGAGCAGGTCATTGATCTGGCTGCCGGTCAGCGTCACGGTCTGTATGGTGCGATTCCAGCCTGTGGGCAAAATGACCGACAAATCGTAGTCAGTCAGCCCCTTAGCGTACAGCTTGCCGCTGACGCCATAGTGGTTCTGTTCAGTGGGGTTGCCGGAAATCCATGTCCCCAGCGAGACGAGGGCCAGATCGCTGCCGGTGGCCTCGGCAAAGCAGCGCCCCACAAGCCGGGCGCAATCCTCCTGCGGGATGTCCTCAGCCGCGGTGGTGATAAGATCGGGCGTGTTGTTTACGACCTTATCCTGATCGCCGTCCAGCTGGGCGATGACTTCGTCGATCGTGGCATCGCCGCGCATAAAGTCCAGCATCTTGTTGCCGGTGGTCACAATGGTGTTCTCCCACCCGGAGTAGATAAAGGGTGCTGTGCTGCCGAAATTCAGCGCATCGGCAATGTCGGTGTAATAGGTGCCGTTCGCTTTGGCGTTCTTAAAGGGCATCAGGCTGCTTTTGACTTTGGTTTCGGGGTACAGTGCAGTGGTGCCCTCCACGGTGGAAAGCACACGCATGACCTTTAAAGCATCCTCCAGCTTTTGGGGGTTCTGCTCCAGCCGCTTGTTCAGGCCGAAATAGCGGTTCACACTCAGCACAAAGACATTCTGGCTGCCGTCCTCGGAAAGGTAGGGCATCAGGCCGAACTTGTCGCGGGTGCCGTCTGCCTCCACAATGCCGTTGGTGCTGCCCAGCAAAAACAGGGCGTCACCGTTGATCATCCGCTGGCGGGTCACCTCGTCGCTGGTGGGGTCGCCGTCACCGTTCAGCATACCGATGTCCCGCCATTTCTGGATATACGCCATCGCCTGCATCATACCCGGTGTGCCGCTGACATTGGCCTTGCCGGACAGGTAATCCTTCTGCCAGCGTTTGCCGTCCAGCGTGCCGAGAAAGTCTGCATCGGCAATGTTGCACATATATTGGAACCCATAGCCGGGGTACTGGCTCTGCGGCAGGCAGAGCGCCACACCTGCAGCCTCAGCCTTTTCGGCAAGCTGTTCCAGCTCGGCAAAGCTGGTGGGTACTGCCCAGCCGTTTTGCTGCAGCAGGGTCTTGTTGTAGGTGATGCCGTAGCAGTTGTAGACCGAGGGCAGCAGATAAATGGCACCGTTGTCCGTGACCTCCTGCAGGCGGGATTCAATGTAATTGTCGGTGAAATCATAGCCCGCAAGGTCGATGAGCTGGTCGCTCATGTCATCGGTCATCGGGTTATAGACCGTGACGGTGCAGATGTCCGGCAGGTCATGGGCCTCGATCATATTTTGGATGCAGGAGGTCGTGTTGTCACCGCTGTAGGGAACGATCTCGATATTCACTTCCGGGTAGATACTGTGGACCTTGTCGATAAAGGCCTCGACATTCAGGTATGGTGCCATAAAGGTGACAGCCTCATCTGCCGTGGACTCACTGGCGGCAGGTGCAGCGGCTTGACTGGCAGCACAGGCAGTAAGCCAGGCCGCTGCGGTGAAAAGGCTCAGCCCCCGAAGCGCCATGCACCGGAAATGGTTGTTCATCATCTGAATTTTCCCCTTCAGCTTTTTGTATCGCTTTCCTTCGATTATTATGAAAGAATGTTATAAGTTTATCACTTAGACACATTGATTGCAAGGATTTTTATGGAGCTTATACCAGTTTTTTACATGGGGTAAGGCGGAAAAGAAACATCCCGGCTGCTGGGCAGCGGGATGCAGCCGGTTATTCGTTAAGGCAATACCGCATAATTCTAAGTGCCGATACGGCGAGCGAGGTGCGGCAGCTGCTAAGCCAAAAGCGCAGATAATACTTTGTGTATTATCGAGCATTTTGCAACGCAGATGCGTACCGCAGCTGCCGGAGCGTGCTTAAGCCGTCAGGCGGGGAATTGTGCGGTGTTGCTTAAGTGAGCAGGTTTGTCATGCTCTTCAGGCTGACGCCCAAGGTGGAGG
>ENA-OQLB01000427-OQLB01000427.1-human-gut-metagenome-genome-assembly--contig:-NODE-427-length-24388-cov-4.204979_pt1 | contig 24388 bp, 34 predicted proteins | sample MGYA00242656_ERZ504813 | MGnify/ENA primary metagenome ERZ504813 (study PRJEB26092, sample SAMD00036388) | human gut metagenome | host: Homo sapiens | study: EMG produced TPA metagenomics assembly of... | reverse complement strand
GCCTTTGCATCCTCCGCCTCCGCTATAACGACATCAACGCCACTTTGGGCAGTTTCTACCAAGAGCCGGAGGAAGACCCCGAAAAGGAGGCGTTGAAAGCCGAGGTGGAGCAACTGAAGCAGGCAGCCGCCGTACAGCAGCCCGCGCAGATGACTTACGAGGAGCAGGTGGCCCTGTTGGAGAAATCCTACGAGTTTGCCGCCAAGTACACGCCGGGAGGTGGCGGTGCAAATACCGGAAAGCAGGCGGGGAACGAGGCGGTCACGCGGAACGGGAAGCGAAAGCCGTTCCCGTGGGGCTGGTTTCCACTCCGGTGGTATCGTCCCTGCCGCAGCCCGTCAGCGATTCCGTGCTGTTTGCAAGGCTGTCGCAACCGGGGCGGTTTCATACGGCAATCGGGAACACGGAAGCCGGGAGCATGAGGAATACCGTCCGTGCCTGTATCCACGGCGACCAGACCGTCATCAGCGGACAGGGAGTGAGGATGCGCCTGCTGGAACCGATGCGTGTCGGGAAGCATGTCCTTCCGAAAAACACCCTGCTCACGGGAGAGAGCCGCATACAGGGAGAGCGGCTCAATATCGGGATTGTGCAGGTGGAATATGACGGTATCATCATTCCGGTGGAACTCACCGTGTATGACAACGACGGACAGGACGGAATCTTCATTCCCGGGTCTATGGAAGCGAGCGCGGTCAAGGAGGTGGCGGCCAACATGGGACAGAACCTCGGCACGAGCATCTCCATCACCAACCAGTCGGCCAAGGACCAGCTGCTCTCCGAACTCGGGCGCGGAGCCATCCAGGGAGTGTCGCAGTACATCTCCAAGAAACTACGCGAGGAGAAGGTACACCTCAAGTCCGGCCATACCCTGATGCTTTATCAGAATGACAATCAATAACCCAATTAAAATTCAAAGAACATGAAACAGATTTTTGTAATGCTTGCCCTTATGACGGGCGCAGTGAGTGCTTTCGCACAGAATGCCGGTGATTCAACGGCAACAGTTACCAACGGTGTCACACTGACGGCGGATGTATATCCGCGGCAGGAGGACGGCGACCTCTATCACGGCCTTACCAGGAAACTGACCTTTGACCGCATGATACCGCCATACGGTCTGGAAGTGACTTATGACAAGACGACGCATATCATCTTCCCCTCAGCGGTGCGGTATGTGGACCTCGGCTCTGCCAACCTTATAGCAGGCAAGGCGGACGGTGCGGAGAATGTTATCCGCGTGAAGGCCACGGTTAAAAATTTCCGTGACGAGACGAATATGTCGGTCATCACCGAAAGCGGCAGTTTTTACACCTTCAATGTCAAATATTCTGATGAGCCGCTATTGCTCAATGTGGAGATGAAAGACTTTATCCATGACGCAGCAAGGTGAACCGTCCGAACAACGCCCTTGACATCTATTTGCAGGAGTTGGGTTGCGAATCGCCCAAACTCGTGCAGTTGATTAACAGGAGCATCCACAAGGAGAACAGACGCCATGTCAAGCATATCGGAAGCAAGGCTTTCGGCATCCAATACCTCTTGCGCGGGCTTTATACATAACGGGCTGCTCTATTTCCACACGCAGATCAGGAACTCGTCCAATGTGCCTTTCGAGGTGGATTTCGTGACTTTCAAAATCGTGGATAAGAAGGTGATGAAGCGTACAGCCATTCAGGAGAATATTATTTTTCCTCTCAGGCTTACAACTATGCCACTGTGGTTGCAGGAAACAAGGAGGAACGCACCGTATTTGCGTTTGACAAGTTCACCATCCTGCCGACAAGGTATTGGTGGTGGAACTGAACGAGAAAAGCGGCGGACGCCATCAGTCCTTCACCGTGGAGGGTGAGGACATCGTGAGAGCTAAAGTCATCAATAAACTTAAAGTGAAATAGTTATGCGTAAGGTAATTTATCTGTGTGTTGCAGTCGTATCGCTTGCCCTGTTTTCAGGGCAGGCATACGCCCAACGGTATCTTCCCGGAATGATGGGTGTGGAACTTCGTGGCGGTTTTGCGGGCGGTTCTAAAGGGCCTTTGAATTATTATACCGGATTCGCGGTATCGGGATACACGAAGAAAGCCAACCGCTGGGTGGCAGGTGCGGAATACCTGCTGAAGAATTATGAGTATCGCACCATATCCGTACCCCGTGCCCAGTTCACGGCAGAGGGAGGCTATTACCTGAAGTTCCTGTCCGACCCCTCAAAGACATTGTTCCTTTCCATCGGCGGTTCAGCTTATAGGATATGAGACGGTGAATTGGGGTGACAGATGATGCACGACGGTTCAAGGCTTCTTGCCGGTGATGCCTTCCTCTACGGCGGTGCGCTCACTTTGGAGCTGGAAACCTACATTACCGACAGGATAGTCCTGCTTGCCAATGTGCGTGAGCGTGCCCTGTGGGGCAGTCCGTTAGGGGTGTTCACGACTCAGTTCGGGCTGGGCGTCAAGATAATCATCAATTAACTGCCAATGCCCATGAACATGGAGGAAATAAGAGGAATCCCGATTACGGACTTTCTGGCGCGATTGGGACACGAGCCGAAAAGACAGCGCGGGGATGAATGCCGGTATCTCGCCCCGTACCGCGAGGAACGGACTGCCTCGTTTCAGGTGAACATCCGCAAGAATGTCTGGCACGACTTCGGGACCGGACGGGGCGGTGATATATTCACCCTTGCAGGGGAACTGACAGACAGCGTGATTTCAAGGAACAGGTGGATTCATCACAAGGATTTATGGCGGTCTGGCCCCGGAAAGAAAGACGGTTTTCCGTCCCAAAGAGAACGGCAAGGATAATCCCGATAAAAAGGAATGCTTGACGGATATCCGTTTCGGACCGCTGTACAACAAGGTTTTGCTCCGCTATCTGGAAGAACGGGGCATTTGCAGCGGTGTGGCATTGCCGAACTGCGAGGAGGCAAGGTACACCTTGCATGGCAAGCGGTATTTCGCCATCGGTTTCCGAAATCTCAGCGGCGGATACGAGTTGCGCAACCGCTTCTTCAAGGGAAGCCTGTCGCCAAAGGACATCTCGCTGATGGAAAACGGTTCGGATACCTGCAACCTGTTCGAGGGGTTCATCGACTACCTGTCGTGGATGGTTCTCGGTCTCGGGTGCGGTGACGACTACCTCGTGCTGAACTCGGTGGCTCTGTTGGAACGCTCGTATGGCTTTCTTGACAGGTACGGACATATCCGGTGCTATCTGGACCGGGACGAGGCGGGACGGAGAACGCTGGAAGCTCTCCGTAAACGCTACGGCAATAAAATAGAGGACTGCTCCGCCTTGTACAAGGGGTACAAGGATTTGAACGAGTACCTGCAAAACATGGACGGGTATCCGGAATAAACAAATCGAATATCAATCATTAAAACGAAAATGAATATGAAAAAGAAGAAATGTAAAGAACGCGTTGGCCGCATTTTTTTCGGCAACGCTCGTGGTACTGGCGGCGTTTGCCCTGGTGTCCTGTGACAATGAACTGGACGTGCAGCAGGAATATCCGTTTACGGTGGAAACGATGCCTGTCCCTACCCGCATAGTAAAAGGTGAGACGGTGGAAGTCCGCTGTAAACTCAAACGCGAAGGCCGGTTTTCCGATGCCCGCTATACCATCCGTTACTTCCAGCCGGACGGCAAGGGTACGCTCCGTATGGACGACGGGATGGTGCTGCTGCCCAATGACCGCTATCCGCTGGATAGGGAGGTATTCCGTCTGTATTATACTTCGGAATGCGAGGACCAGCAGACGATAGACATCTATTTCGAGGATAACAGCGAACCGGCACAGCTTTTCCAGCTGAGTTTCAGTTTCAACAACGAGAGGACGGATGAGACTGAAGAGAACACGGAAGGGACTGTAGTCAGTCCCGAAAGACCGTGGCTAAGGGATTCGCTTGTTATAAGACCGCCTGTGTTGAAATCAGAAAAAGGTTCCATATGCGAATGATTGTAACGGCTACATGCCTGATTCTGGGTTGCAGCAGCATGGTGGTACAACCACGGGGAGCGGTTCGTCGCCTCCCGCCACCTTGCAGATTCCGGCTTCGCTGTTCGAGAAAGCCATTGCCTGCATCAAGGAACATGAGGGTTGGCATGGAAATCATCTGCATACGTAGGATTTGGGCACAAATTATTGCCAGGTGAAACATTCACTCCGGATATGACCAAGGCGCAGGCGGATTCCCTGCTGAGGGCGGATTTGCTGAAACTTTGCTGTATGTGCAGCCGCTTCGGGAAAGACGCGCTCTTGGTCGCAACCCTTTCATATAATGTGGGTTATTACCGTCTGGTAGGCAATGGAAAGATACCCAAGAGCAGATTGATTCAAAAACTGGAATCCGGAGACAGGGATATTTATCAGGAGTATATCTCCTTCAGGTGCTACAAGGGGAAAGTGGTTCCAAGCATAGAGCGACGGCGAAAAAAGGAATTTGAACTGCTTTTTGAAGAGTGAAAGAAGTGTCAGAATAAGGTTTTGGATAATATAGTGTAATTTGTAATTGGATAAATCGCCCTCTCCACAACAACCGGTGGAGAGGCGATTGGTGTAGAAGGCTGTTTCACATACCTGTCCGGTTCAGCTTACGGTAACAACCTCCTGTATTTCCGCTTCTTCGGGCAGACGGGACAGCAGGAGCTCCGCCATCGCCCCGTTCTGTGGGATGAGGGCCGGGAAGTCCGTCTTTCCGGGCTTGTATATTTCTGTAGCCACGTTGTACAGATCCCAGGCGGTAATCTGTCCCTTTGTCATGGCCAGTTTCAGCACCTCTTCGGTGAATATGGAAATCTGCCCTTGGTTCAGGGGATAGTCTCAACGGAGGATGAAAGGTTCCTGTCCGAGCTGTCGTGGGATACACGCAGTGCTGTCAGCAGTCCTATGTACATATATACCTCCTCCATGGAAATAATCTTGTTTTTCAATCTCCGTATCCGTTCGATATCCTCGTTCATGTTCACCTCGAAGTTCGCCAGCCAGCCGTCCACGGTCTCGAACACCTCTTCCGTCGATACTTCTTCTTTCCGTAATTGCAGACGCTCCGCTCAGGCGAAAGGATACACTGGTTATGGCATATGAGCACGCAGGGGCCTATGGCCGCCTGTATCCCGTCCTGATGGTAAGCCACGACAAGCGTCGTCGTCAGCTCGTCCGTCTCCCAGTCCTTGATCCGGATGGTGGCGAAGATACGGCGGAGTATGTGTGCTTCCACCGCCTTTTCCCCGTGTGTCTGCTCCACCTGCGGGAGTATGCTCACGCCGGGCTGTGTCTTGTTCCTGTTCTGGGCGGCGAAGATTTCCTCCACCTCATAATTGAGGCTGTGCTTCTCGCAGATATCCATCATGCGCCGGATGACCTGGTAATGTAGATGCCCTGCACGGGATTGTTGTAGATGTCGTTCTCCTTGTAGGTACGCTGCAATGTCTCGAAGTTCATCACTTCGATTCCGTTCTTCTGGAAGTCGAACTGTTGTTGTCTTTCCAATACTGCCAATGTTGTTTCCATAATCTTGAATTTTATGAAGTTGATACTATTAGATTGTTTATTATTTATTGTTACCGTTTTCCCTTTTCAGGTATGTATCTGCCATCCGTGGAACGGTTCCAGCGTGACGGCGAAGGACCTGTCCGGTATTCCATGATAGAGCAGGCCGCCCACGATGCCCGTCCTTCCGTCGGGATAACGTTGCGTGAAACCGAACGAATACGGCGCGTGGTCGTAATAGAGGGATATCTCACTGGGATGGTCGGGATTCTTCTCCCAGCTTTCCAGTCTGTCCAGACAGTGCCGGAACGAGGTGTCGCCGATGGATTCTGCATAGCGCTTTACTTTCTCGAAATGTTCTTCATTCAGGATTTTCATGACTTTTGTATTTTATCTGTTAAACATGCCCGGCTCCGGGAGCCGGTATTTTTATTTCTCGCCTGCCTGACTGTCCCGTGTCCGTACGCGCAAGGTTTGGCGAAAGAAAATACCGCAGCCTTCAGGCGAGGATGATTTTTCTTTCAGCAACCCCGCAGGGGCCCGGCCTTGCGGCGTACGCAGGACACGGGACTACCTTTGCAGGGTGGGAAATAAAATATGCGGTCATTTTTTGGATGCCTTTCGGTTCAGGTCCTGGTTCTGTGATGCGGTGTACCCTATGCCGGAACTGTTTTTGAGGGATTGCCGGTCACGTACCGGATGATTTCTTCCCCGCTTGTTTCACCTTTGAGGTATGACAGCAGGCGTGGGAAAAACAGTTCAGGACAGTCCGTACCCACCTGGGAACTTGCTCCATTCCCGGTTGCGCATATGGCGAACCTGCCCAGTCCCAGACTTTGCGACTGTGGCACGATATGGAATGACAGCTTGTCCGTGGCGTTGATATGCAATCCCCGGCGGTAGGTGTAGAATGTCTTGGGTTCGCCGGTATCGTTATCCAAAGCTATCCGCTTATAACTGTTGGCTTTCAACAGCCTTATCAATTCCTGATTGGTCATAATCTTTCTGTTTTTGGTTTGTCAAATAGGTTTTACCGGTCTGGCTTCCATCACCGCAGAACGGATTTTGGCTTCCAATGCCGTATGATTTTCTTTCTTGACCCGTAGTTTCTGCCGAAACTGTTGCAGCTGCCCGTCGGTGGCTTCATCGAAGAACAGGTTGTTTGTGCGCTGGTATTCCAGATACTCCTTCTCTTTCCTTTCCGCGATGGTAATCTGTGCCTTTGCCGTTGACAATCTCGACAGGCAGGAGTTGAAACCGGTCCGGAGTCCGGTGCGTTTGTCGTAATAACTGTAATAGGTGTGAATATGCTTGCGAGGGTACAGGCATTGCAGCCGGGCTTCGCGCCAGCGGACCACCCAGCGGTAGCGTTCGTGCAGTTCCCTTGGCAGGTCATACGAGTGAAGCCGGACTGTATCGCCGGCTTCATCCCTGTATTCGATGGAGATACGTACCCAATGCCCGATTTGCAGTTCCCGTTCTGCTTTTGCAAGCTCTTTGGCGTATTCCCACCAGTCATCCATTCTTTCCTGTGCCATATTGGAATTATTATGATAGTGCAACCGTCTCTAAAAATTTCAGGTAGGCGGAAATCGCCTTGTGGCAGCCGGAAAAATCAGGGCTGCGGCTTCCCCTCGGCCTGCTGTAGGTGATGCTCCCGGACTTGTCCAACTGTTTCACGCGGCTGCCCAGCACGCCCTTGGTCCGGATATGTATTTCAAAGCCGTCCCGTTTGGCAATCTCAAGGAACATCGTGCCCGTAATCCGTTCCCCTTCCAGGAATTTCTGTTTATGCTCATCGAGCAACAGCTGATGTTGCTCTTCACGTACCCTGCGCTCTTCCGCCTTTTTCTGTTCCTGTTCCCTGCGTTTCTGTTCCTGCTCCCTTTTGTATGCTTCACGGGCTTGCAGCAAGGGTGCGGTGTCGAGTCCGAGGGCCTCGAACACGCGGATGGAGAGCAGCTTGACAAAAGATCCTTTTTCCGCACTCTGAAGCGTATCCGCAATCCAGTTCCTGCAATAAGCGGCGGCTTCCTCCCTGCGGTTTTCCCCGTTGAGGAACCGGCGGGAATACTGCCCGCAGGAGAAGCATACGTTTTCAATCTTGCAGACCACATGGAAACAGTCCTCGTCCTCATTCCCGTATTCATTCTTTTCCGACAACGAGAGATACACGTTCTCGGCATACGGTTCCAGTTCCATATAAGGGGCCACGACGGTATTACCGTCAGACTTGTATCTGAATACTTTTGCTTTCATCTTACATATTTTTTGATTGTCCGTTCATATAATCCGTAATTCTCATTTCCAGTTCATCGTATATCCGGTTGAACTGCTCCTGGTACTCTTCCAGAAAAGCCCCGTCCGTATCGCACATGTCTTCGAGCGTCCTTCCGTTTGCACGGCACAGCTCCGCATCGGCCAGCTCACTGACAATCTCGCTGAGCATCGAGCGGTCGTCTTCGGAAAGCAACCCTTCTTTCTTCAGGTGGCAGTAGTTGCGGATATTGTTTAGTAAATGCAGGTCCGCCCCTTCCCACCGTCTGTCTGGGAAGAGCGAGAATGCCTGTTTCAGTTCGTCGGGCTGTCCGCCCCACCATTCGTTCAAATTGTTCGGTTCCATATTCATAAATTTAATTGGTTGTTGCCTGTCTGGTTTGCCATTGCCGATGGGCGATGATGTATTCCTGTCGTTCCTGCTCCAGTAACACTTCCGTTTCAGGAGTGTAGCCGAGAAAACGGATGTAACCGCCATTATATCCCGTGAGCTTGCATTGGATACCGGCTTTCTCCAATTTGTCTATCCGTTTCTGCGCCAGTTTCGCGCTTGAGTAATCCTTCGGCCAGAAATAGTGCTCGCCCTGCGAGCCGTAATGGTCTTCCCCGAGTATCATTTCACCGGAATGCTCCTGTGCTCGATGAAATCGAAACGGGCTGTGCCCAATGCCTGCCTAATTGCCTTGTGTGCGGCACCTTCGGGATGTTTGAATACCTCCGGCTTGTCCTTCTCCTTGCAGTCCAGTTTGGGTAGCTCCACTTTATACGGTTGCCTGTAACTGCCTATTCCCATCGTCATATAGAAATTGGTGTGGTGGTAATCCATCATCAAGTCGCTGTCGTCGAAATTGTACGACATGACGAAATCGCATATATTCATCATTACCTCTTTGGCTCTGTCAGTAAGTGATTCGTCGGATTCGATACAATAATGATTGATTTCGTCCTGAACTTTGCCGGACTCTCTGGTAAACGCCTCGAAATCCGCTTTCATAAGCCGGACATGGATGGAATTGTAGTTTTCGCGTCTGACGGAAAACCTGTATCTCGGATAGGTCTCTTTCAGCATATCCGTGTCAGCTCCACAATTTCAGGAGCATGCTGTCCCTTGTAGTTGCGGCCTTTCCAACGGTATTCGTTATACACGTATTCGGTGTATTCCCTTGCCGTCGCTCCCGAATAGTCGTGTTCGTAGCCGCTTGTGCTTACGGAAACATCCTGCCTGTCTTTCCATACATCGTACAGTTTTTCAAATTCGGTATTCACCTGCTGCATGATGGCGGTGTCACCACCCTTGTCCGGGTGGTGCTCCAATGCCAGCCGGCGGTACTCCTTCTTCAAGTCCGCCAGACTTCGTATGTTCTGAAAATAAGTCATGGTGTTTCTTTTTATGCCCCTGCGAGGCGGTTTATAAAATATTCCTGATAGTCAAGGTCGAGACCGAGATTGCTGCACGCCATCCCGATGTCGTCTTCCCTGAGGTCGTCCACCTCCTGCAATTCGCGAAGATGCCGTAGTTCATCGTCCAGGTATTCCTGTGCTTTCGTATCGTTGCAACTGCATGAGTAGCGAATCTGGCTGATAATGTCTTTCTGCATATTGTCTGTTTTTAAGAAGTGTTCTTTGTAAATTTGTCGTTTGCGTTCATAATCCTGTCCGCTCCACCATTGGGTTGCAGCATCGACAAAAGCCTGCGAACCCTCTTCAGAGGGATAATCACATTCCCGAAGTCCCGTAATCTGTTCCATTACCTTGGACTCGCACGACTCCCACCAAGACAGCATTTGTTCCTTAAACTCTTTCAATGTAATGAGAGTGTTGTGCGCTTCACATTCAGAGCACCATTCACTGTCATCGGAATCGCTGACATATTCGTTCGTATTGGCATCGACCCATGCGGTGATTTCCACGTTTGTGGAACCGCATTCTTCACATACAAGAATTTCTGAATCATCCGGATTCTTTCTTTTAGACTTTCCGTCATAAAGCGTGACGGCACGTTCCACCAGCAGTTCCCGGCTGCTCTCCGAAAGATCCGCACAGAACCGTTCCACCGCTCCGAATATGGCTTTGTCACTGTTCGCACACCATTTTTCCCAGAAATGTTGGTATTGCCCTCCGAACACAATTTTACATTCTTCCTTGCTCCATGCGTTCCACATATAGTAGAAGAAGCTGGAGACTGCATTTCCCGCTTGATATTTCATGATTTTCAGATTTAAGGTTCGACATTCTTTGTTCCTTCCAGCTCCAGCTTTGCAGCCTCGTACATTTCGTTGAGCCAGTCGATGTTACTTGCACCGAGTTCAAACGGGGATTCGCAGGTAACTTCCTCAAGGCTGTCCTTTATCGTGGCCAATACCGTAAGTTTGTTGTCTGTAGCTTCAATGCCATTTACCCAACATTCGTAAGGCTCGCCGTCGTCATTGAACCATATTACCCAGACAGGGTCTTCGTCCTGACTCGTGAATGTCAGTTCCGTCAATCCGTGTGCATAGAGCAACTGACATATTGCTTCAATGATGTCCTTGCGGAGTTCTTCAATCCTGCCGCTGAAATCCATGGCAGTGTATTTTGCCCTGCCTTTTTTGCTCCGCTCCTTGAAGGACAGAACCTGCACGTCGGGATGACAGTCGAAATTCCAGTCCGTTACCTCGTCATCACCGCAGGTCGTGTGGATATTGCCGCCCAGCACCAGACCGCAGTCTTCCGTTACCATTCTTTCTGCTTGGTCGCGGTCTTCCGCCACGACAGTGTAAGTACCTTCGAAGGCGTACCTTACCTTTACATCATACTTTGCCATAATTCTTATGATTTGATTGTTAATGATTTATTTGTTGACAACTTATGATTTTATGAAATCCGGCAGGGTCAAGCCGGTAAAGCGACGGCATATTCAGCTTTACCATCGGGTAGTCTACCCAACCGCTCTGTCTCTTGTAGCCTGTATCCTCCGCCAGTTTGTTGGCTATAAGGAACTCCATGGCATCGGGATTGTTGTTGATGTCGACAAAAGCCCTGTCCGGTAAAGCAAATGCCGGTTCATTTTCAAGATTGACCGTCAAGATGGTGTAGATTTCATGTGTCTCAGGAGCTTTCAGGCACAATGCCGGCCAACCGTTTGGGTACATTTCCATTGCTATGGAGAAGTGTCCGTCCTGATAGCGAAAAGTCCTGCCGGCAACCGGGCGATTGCACTTGACTATCTCGAAATCATCTTCTCCTTCGGTAAATGTCATCATAGGCAAGGATACATCGGCAAAACATTCTTCATCACGGTAACAGAGGTGCTCTTTCCCGTGTGACCGGATTATTGTCAAATGGGTATTCATATTCACAATTGTTTTATAAAGTTATTGCTTTATTTGACTGTCAGGACACTATGCTTACCGCATCACCGAAGAAGGAATCACATACGCCATATACATGCTGGACGGAGTAGTCGTATTTGGAGCGTTCATCATCCAGCCGGAAACGGAAACCGTGGTAGTCTTTCACTTCCAGTTTCAGCCTTACATCCTGTTTCAGCTCCATTTCAAGCAGCTGCCACCGCCATACATCGAACTGAACAGTCCGCAACAGTTTCCTTTGGGAATGACGATCTCTTTTAGGGAGAAGCCGGCATCATACAGTTCCTTCAGGTTAACCTTTCCGATATAGGTCAGCAGGTTGGCCCCGCAGCAGGAGTTGACAAGTTCCTGGTAGAATTGTTCGTAGGACACCTGCTCCTTGCCGTCACGCGATTTCCTGTTCGGGAAGCGTTCGTGAACCTCGTATCCGTGTTCAAGCAAGAGTTTCTTGACCTTGGCAGGATTGAGGTTCAGGGTATCCACCATGTCCCCGAAATAGAATTCCTCGTAGCGATAGCCGCCTTGCGACTCGAACCAGTTGGAATTTATGCAGTCATAGTTGGAAAGCATTTCCACCCGGATGGGTATGTCGTCCGTGCGTTTTATCAGGTCCTTCAGCACATCCGAGTCGTTACGGTTGTATATCTCATCGCGGATTTCATCCTCGTGCCCGTCGAAGAAGTCATCGACATCTTCCTCGTCAAAGTCACCCGATACGGTGCATCCCTCTTTTAATTTTGCGATAATCTCACGGACCGCTTCCCACTCGGCATCGCTGTACCACTCGTCTGCCTTTTCCCACAGCTCTTCGCAGTTTTTGTTGTCAAGACACTTCTGTATCAAGCCCCGATGGTCGTCAAGATTGTCATTATAATCCGTCCATACCAGCGTGTAGGCCGGTTCCATAAGGGACTTCACGAAATCCAATGTCAATGTTTTCTGTTCATCCATTTGTCTTACCTGTGTACGGCAGGATTCTGTTTCCCGTACATACCGTTATAAATGACGGAAGCGACCTTGCGGCCGCCTCCGTGTAAATCTCCTTATCCATACAGTTCCTTCACGGCCCTGTCGTATTTTTCCTTTTCCATCTCCGTCTTCAGGTTGAAATGGAAACGGGCGGTATATCTGTAACCGGTTCTCGGCTCACCGCCGCATTGCCGTATCGCCATGTCTATCTCCCAGTCGATATCACCGATGCCGAGCGATATGTATGAGTGCTTTAGCATACATCCGGCAAGCCGCAGAGCGGAGTCCTTTTTGTTCTCTCTGCACAGCTTGTCGAAAGCCATTATTGCGATTTCTCTGTTTTCTATCGTTATCGTATTCATATATTCCAATTCAGTTAAGTGTCGGACTATCCCGTTCCCTGTCCCGGCTTGCCAGCATTCCGAAATGGATACTGAATATGCGTTGTCCGAAACAGACCGGGGAATTGTATTCCACACGCTGCCACAGCGTGAAATGGTTGCCTGCATACGACCATCTGAAATATCCCGACAGCGAGCCGTACGCGGGATTGGCATTCCGGTGTATGAGCATTCTGTTCACCTCCATGATGTTGTTTGCCACCAGAAGGGTATTCAGTATCTCCACGAACGCCATCTGCGCGTATGGGTCTGTCGGGAAGACCGGTCCGAGAAAATTGATATTCATAAGCGTATGTTTTTAATCGTAATTGTCATCGAACACCTCGAAACGGGGGGTGACCGTGTCGAAGTAATTGTTTGATATGCCCGGATAATACAGGAAGCCATCATCGTCTCCGTCCGGGCAGGTGTCGTCGCCGGTGGACGTGGCATTGCCGTACAGTTCCAGGTAGTGCGCTACCAGCAGGTGCGGGTCTTCCGAGCTGATGTCGTGATGACATTTGTCGCACCAGTCGAAGAACCACTCCTTGTCGGGTTCATCCAGCTGTTCCATCGCCTCCCTGATTTCAAAGAAGTTGGGGCACAGCCACTGCCTGTTTATCAGCGAGCCGGGAATCTCTTCCCACCGCGTGTACCTGTACTCCGGGTTCTCCTCTTCCGGGAACATGTCGGAGCAGGTGCAAAGGAATTCCCCCATGTCGCCGAAGTCGGACATCTGCAACCAGTTGTCCTTCTCCTGCCTTATGTCTATGAGATGCTGAGTGGTCACTGCCACTTCCGCTTGATTCAAGTCCATAATCGTTTTTTATTGTAGTTAATGACCGGAACCGGGGATTCCATTCCACAGGCCCCAAAAGGTCCGTATCCCGGCTGTGCAGGGTTTTCCGGGGAAATACCGCAGCCTCCGGCGAGGATGATTTCTCCGGAAACCGCTCGCGGCATGACCTTGCACAGCCGATGGGGATACGGGCTACCTTTGCCTGTGGAATGGATTCTGCGGTTCCCTGTGTCTGTACTCATTTTGCTAACTCATTATGCGCTGGCTTCCCCAGCTGATGTGGATTTTTCCCTCGCTGTCACGTTCCCGTACCAGCAGGCTGTCGATGACGGACATCGTGACATCGAACTCCTCGAAGATTTCCGACTGCTCCTTCACCTCGCCGGTCTTGATGAACTCGTTGAGCCTTTCCTTTGTCAGTACCAATGCCATCAGGTTCTGTTCCACGGAATCCTTGTAGGTCACGAAATGGACGTTCTTCAGTTCCTTGGAGTCCAGGCGGATGAAGCGGAAGTAGAACTGCTCCATCTTGGGGATGTTCCATTGCAGGGATTCAAGGATGACATCGTTGCAGGAGGGGATATTTACCGAGCTGCTCAGGCTCTGCTGCGTGCATACCAGTATGCCGTTGATGGTGGAATCGAATTCCGAAACGATGCCCTGCCGCTTCTTGAACGCGACGTCACCCTTGACGGTAAATACCGGTCGGTCCGGGAAACGCTCGCGGATGAGATTTTCGTACAGTTCAAACGCCGCTATGGAGGTGCAGCCGACGGCAACCTTGCCGGGAATCTTCCGTATCAGTTTCTCGATGAAGACTGTCTTGTTCGGGTAGCCGTTCCCGAAATAGCCCTCTATCAGGTGGGGCACGGAGCAGGCCTTGATAAGAAGTTTGATCTGGCGCATGAGACGGAGCCCGGCATCCTTTTTCGTGTCGCCCGTACTGTTGTAGTAAAGCTCGCAGATACGACAGAACTCCTCGATGATAACACGGTACACCTCGTGTTCCCCCTCGGATGGTGCGACCGTGTGCATCCTTACCTCGTATTTTTCTCCGGCAAAGTCCTTGAACTTGCGCGTGATGACGGTCTTGCCGATAAGCTCGGACAGTTCGTCCTTGTTATATACGTCCTGGTTCTGCTTCTCGATGCCGAACACGGTCGCCTTGCCGGGACAGTGGCAGGCCCGGAACAGTACGTGCCCCCTGAAGGCGGGGAACGGTTCTCCGTAGTGCGGGTTTGGATCTTCCTCTATCTCCCTGTCCCTGTTCTCGTGGTATATCCGGCTGCACCAGCAAATCATGTTTATGGAGTTATTGTACAACAGTTCAAACTGGCTGTACAGCTCCGCGATGTTGTTGCGCGTGGTCGTTCCCGTGTCGAGGATCTTGTATTTGAGCCTGCGGAAGATGCCCAGGATATGCCTTGTGCGTTGTGACGAGGGGTTGGTAATCTCGTCGGATTCATCGAATACCAGGCAGAGTTTCCTTGAGGTGCGCCTGATGAACTTTGTCAGCCCTCTTTTCAGCTTGCCGAGCATGGAGGTGGAAAGCACGAGGAATACCCCTTCCGGAACCGTTTCGAGGTCGGCGTTGTTCCTGACCATGCGGAATCGCTCCCTGTTTATCGTCAGGAACGGCACCCATGTCATGTTGGTGGCGATGGCGGGGGCCAGTATGATGACATTGCGCACCTTACGGTATTTGAGCAGGTACTTGGCACGGTGATAGACAGCCGCCGTCTTGCCGGAGCCTTGCTGCCAGTTCAGCAGGGCAAAGCGTTTCTGCAATACGAGGTTCAGGTCGTGTTTCTGAAGCTCCGTGAACTCACATACATCGCCTTCCTTGTTGATGAAGGTCGTGCGGTCAAGATATTCGGCCAGTTGTGTGTCCGGTTTCATGTCTGAGAATGGACGGTTCTGTATTTCATATTGCCTGCGCTTTTTCCGTATCAGTTTCTTCGCTGCACGGACCTGCATCATGTTCTTTTCCGTCAGGATTTCCGGTACGGGAAGCTCCGCCCGTCCCAATACGAGGTCGTTGATGCCCGCTGCCTTGTGCTGTACCTTATCCAGCAGGCGTGGGGCGTACTGTTTCAGCCTGAAGCCGTAGGAGGTCTTCACCAATGCCACTTCCTTGCGCGGGACGATGTTTTGTGAGGTGATGTACCTGCGGATGATACCGAGTACTTTTTTCGTGGTCAGCTTCTTCCTTTCCCATTCCTTCTCCTGCTCTTTGGTGGCGTTCTCCGGTGGTTTCTGGTTGCGGAACTTCGTCACCAACGCTTCCGCCTTGTCGATATGCCTGTTCAGTGCCGCGTGTGCTTTCAGTTCGTACATGTACTTGGCGAGCTTGTACTCGAACAGTTCCAGTTCCTCCCTGTCAATCCGGTTGGTCTCGCGCATAAGGTCGAGGCGCAGTTTGTGCTTCATCGCCCTTGCTCCATGATACGCCCTTTCAACTCGTCCATGGAGATGAACTCTTCCGCATTGTAGGGCTGCATTTCGATATGGCGGGACTCGCGCAGGAACACCATTACTTTCGTGCGGAAGTTGTGTACCCCTGTGGAGGCAAAGGCGTTCGGGTCTAATTGCACCTGGCCTACAAAGGAAAAGTCGCTGTTGATATTCGCGACACGGCTCTTCTCCCAGAACTCGCTTTGCATGAACGATAAGGGAACGATGACCATCAGGATGCCTGCCGGATTGAGCACATCGTATGCTTTGTTCATGTAATACTCCTGGGAGAGCTTGTAGTCGAACTTCAGATTGAAGGGAGGGTTGCCGATGATGACGTCGAAGCGTTGTTCCGGGTGGTATTGCCGGATGTCGCATTTCTCGATACGGGCTTCCGGGTAGAGGTATCTGGCGACAGTCACTGCTTTGCCGTCAATGTCAAACCCGTAGGCGTTGTGCAGGTTGGGAAGGTGGTTGAAGAAGTTGCCCATGCCGCAGCACATGTCGAGGATCATTTCCGAATAGACGGGAGAAAGCATCTCCACCATATCCCTGCATACTTCATGCGGAGTGAAGAACTGTCCCATCTCGAACTCTTTTTTGGCATTGGCATACTCGTTATAGTTGCGAAGTCGGACTGCTTTAGGTTGTGCAGCCCTCCGATGCCGGTATAGCAGTTGTAGATGCTCTCTGCCGGAATAAGGTCTTTACCTGAGTCTATGGCGAAAAGTATCTTTTCGTTGACTTCGGCCCGCTTGTCCTGCGGTATCTGTTGGGGGATGATGGCGTACATGTCTTTGGATTGTTTACGTTTGAAAATGAAGACACCCCGCAAGGACGCCTTACGGGGTGTCTGGATTGGTCTCTCATGCCGTTATTGTTCTCTTAGTGTGATTTCATCCAGCCGGAGCCGCTTGAAACAGCTTTCGGCGGCTGCACTGTCCTTGAACCTGACGTCTATGCGCCCGTTCTTGTAGAATCTGATTTGCTCGGCATTGGTCGTGGTAAGGTCGTACCAGTCGTTAATGGATACATTATTATCATCGAAACAGATAATCATCTTTGAGTTGCCGTTCAATATGTCATCCGCACCGAATGCAATTCCAGCACAAAGGGTTTCCAACTCATTGGTATAGCTATATGACACTCGACAACGATTACTGTATTGCATGGAAAAATCATCAAAACGGATGATTTCAGGGAAGATAATCTTGTCCTTCTTTAGTTCAGTCTTTACCTTAGTCCAGTATGCCGGTTTGACGACTTTCTGAACACGGCTGAGTAGTTCCTCTTCCGCCGTTTCGCGGAAGCTCTTGCCTCCCAAGTGTTCTATGACGGCATCCACGTATGTTTCATAGACCGGGCGGAATCCCATGCGGAGCGTTTTCCCGTCTATGTTCGGCACCGGCACTTGAACATTGTAGGTGTTGTTGAAATAGGAGATGATGCGACCCGCGAAGTTGGAGTTGGCATTACGGTTCTTGTCCACCAAGTCATTGATAAGGTCGAACGGCTTGAACTCGTTGTGCGAATAGTCATCCCTGCCGTTATGGTAGGAATAGAAATCGCGCATGGATACCTTGCCGTTGTCTTCGTAATGGAACTTGCGTTCCGCCTGGTATTGTTCAGCATCTTCCTTGAAGACGGCGTACCAGCGGTCTATCTGGTCGAGCGTCCTGTAGAGCAGGTCCTGCTGTGTCTGGCAATAGAGGCGGTCTTGCTCCGTGATTTTGTCCTCGTTTCTCACTTGTACGCTCAGGATACCGGAAAGCAGGTCGGGAGCGTTGCCGACCTTAGTTGCTGTTGTCGTTTGCATATTTATTGGATTTTAGATGTTAGAAATTCTTGATACGATACAGGTAGGTGATGTGCTGTTCCATGTCCTTGACAATCTTGACTTGTTCGGGATGGAAATTCAGTCTTCGCTCTACGGCAGGGGATTCTATCTTTTCCCACTCGGGAAGCGGCAGGAATATATATTCGCGACGGAAACACCACAATACTATTTGTGTAGGCCAATTTCCCTTGAAGATCGTTCCTTCATAGTCTTCCACGAACTGTTGCAGTTCCGCCTCGTTACGGAAAGCAATGTCAAAACCTTGGTAAAGATTGCCGGCTTCCGATTCCTCCTTTTTATTGAAATAAAATTTTCGGTAGGTTTCGGTCGTGAAATTTCCGTACTTGGGATTGGGTTCTGAATAGAACCACATCGGTACTTTTGCGTAAAATGCCACCGCTCCGTTTGCACAAGCTCTACAATGTCCCCAGTCCTTGAATGAACCATCCGTCCATTTCAGGAATTTCAATTCTTTCGGATTCACGGCATGAAACGCACCTCCACTGACGCTCAACCGGATATTTCCGTTATCATTCCAGACGAAAGGTATGCTTGGCTGTTCGCATATAGAAAGATGCCCTTTATTTGTGTGGTGCAGGTTCTCTATAAGGGCGTTGCCGTAATAGTCCCCGTCTTCGGTCACATAAATCAGTCTGTCTCCGATTTGCGGTGTGATTTCGGAACGTGTCTGTTCGATGAGTTCCACATAACTGTTAGCCATATCGACATCTTTCTGTGTCAGCCCGTGTTCATGGTCGTATGAAACATTCAGTTCTCTGAGTGTTTCCACACTGTACTTGTTTTTAGCCATCTGTAACATAACATTTGATTTTTGTTAGTCCGGCTTTTCGGGGCCGGAGTTCCCGTAACTACAGGCTTAAAAGGTCGTGTTCCGTACATGCAAGGTTTCCGAGAAAAATACCGCAAGCCTTCAGGGCGCGGAAGATTTTTCCACGGAACCCGAAGGGCTTGACCTTGCTTGTACGAAAAGAACACGAATTACCTTTGCCTGTGAGTTACGGGGACTCGGCTACGGGATGGCAGCTCTTTCCGATAGGACTATTTCATAAGATTTTGACCGGATTATTACCGGCCTTTACAGAAAAAATGCTATCTTTGCATTGATAAAAGAGTTATTTGAAAGCATGAGGAACATGGTGGTTCTGAACAATCCGGCATTTTCTTATCCGTTGCCCGTTCTCATGCGAGTTTACTACAAATCGTTGATAGTCAAATAAAATACTTCACACTATCACAAATATACATAAAAGGTAATTACGGAAGGTAATTATCCGCTGGCTTCCGATTATCGCCACATCTTCTTGGCAGACAATGAAACTTGTTCCGAAATCATCTGGCCGCTGGTGCAGGATGCAGACTATGCGCAAGGCAGCGCAGGTACTAACTTCCTGATTAAGGCGTTGATGAATGGAGATATGGGCAACTATATCCGGATAGGTGTGAACGGCACCTGGGGCAATGCCCGCGTAAAGACACAGCTGGTGGATATGTTCGAAGAAGAAGACCAGACTTTTGTGGCAGACGACATCTGGGGGAACGGCAAGAAAGACAAGCGTGCCCAATTCTTCTCTATTGGCCACACCAAAGAAACTTGGTAGAAGGCAAGGAGTTCCAGAGCGATTTCAATAACGGCTACGCCTGCATCAAGTGGAGAAACGTGCGCAAAGACGGCAGTGAACTGGAACCAGGCGGCACGAAGTACTCCTCTGTCGATTATCCGATGTTCCGTACGGCAGATGCCTACTTGATGGCGGCTGAGGCTATTCTGCGTGGCGCCGAAGGTGGTTCGCGTACCGAAGCGTTGGAGTATGTGAATGAAATCAGAGACCGTGCTTACATGTCCGGCAAATATGGTAATGGCGTATCGGGACGCATCAGCGACAGTCGGTTGAATCTTGATTTCCTTTTGGATGAACGTGCCCGCGAGTTGCACATGGAGTTGGTTCGCCGTACAGACCTGATTCGTTTTGGTAAGTTCACCAAGGGATATAACTGGGACTGGAAAGGTAGTGACAATGGCGTGGCAGGTTCTTACATAGGTAAGGATGTGGACGACAAATACAACCTCTTCCCCATTCCGCAGGACGAGTTTACCACCAATCCTAATTTGACACAAAATCCTGATTTCTTGAACTGAAAAGCTTTATTATCCTATGAATTTTAGATTGAAACGAATCGTTTTTTCTACCATTCTTTTTGCCGCATCGGCTGTGCATACATCGTCGTATGCACAAGCCACGCGCGAAGAAATCTTCGATAACATTGCCGTTACCGGAGGAGTGTATTATGCCTATCCGGCACCGGGTGTACAGACCAGGGCACCGAAGGGTTACGAGCCTTTCTATATCAGTCACTTCGGACGTCATGGCTCGCGCTGGCTGATTTCTGACGAGGAGTATATCCGTGTGATGGAAGTGTTTGAAAAGGCACATCAGGCAGGTAAACTTACTCCGCTGGGCGAAGATGTGCGCAAGCGGTTGGCTATTGTCTGGGCAGATGCCGAAGGACGCGGTGGAGACTTGAGCCAGTGGGCGTGGATCAGCAGCGCGGTATTGCCGAACGTATGTATCAGGCATTTCCCGAAGTCTTTAAAGGTGCGCCGGAGATGTCGGCATGTGCTACACTCGTAATACGTTGCGTACTCAGTATGGATGCCTTCTGCGAACGTCTGAAGGAATTCAATCCCCAACTGAAGATTGAGCGTGAATCTAGCAACAAATACATGCCTTACTTGAACTTTCATACGCAGGAAGCCATGAAGTTCACTTCGCACAAGGGCCCTTGGTACGAGGAGTTCCGCAAATTCGAGAAGAGCCATGTTCGTCCCGAACGTCTGATGAACTCACTTTTCTCCGATAAAGAGTTTGTCCATAAACGTGTGAATCCGGAGGAACTGATGCGCGGTCTTTATGCGATAGCCTCGGACATGCAGGACGTGGAGCAGGAAGTATCGTTCTATGATATTTTTGAGAAGCAAGAGTTATTCGACATTTGGCAGATACACAACTACAAGAACTACGTGTGCGACGGTCCCTCGCCCATGACCAACGGACTGATGGTGGCAAACGCCAAACCGACACTGGAGAACATCATTGCCGCTGCGACGAGGCTATTGCTTCGGGTAGAAACTCGGCTACTTTCCGCTTTGCACATGATGGAAACATTATCCCCCTGGCAGGATTGATGAAGTTGGAGAACTGCTATAACGAGGAGGCCGACCCCGATAAGTTCTATCAGGCGTGGTGCAACTACAAGGTTGCGCCGATGGCAGGAAATATACAGCTGGTGTTCTTCCGCAAGAAAGGCTCGCCGGAAGATGTGATTGTAAAACTGTTGCTGCACGAGCATGAAGTAAGTATCCCGGTGAAGACGGATATGGCTCCTTTCTATCACTGGCAAGATGTGAGAGCTTTTTATAAAGGAATTGTAGACAGTCTGCCCGACAGACCGTAACATATTCTTCATACTCCATACCGATTGCACGGTTTACGTTCGATTTTCTTTCCACAAGGGGAGCAAAAACGGCGTAATCCGTGCAATTTGTGTCTTGTTCCTTCTCTTGTTCCTATTTTTTCTGTACTTTCGTATCAACTTAAAGAAGTAACGATATGAAGATACGTGTAGGTTTCGGCTTTGATGTCCACCAACTGGTGGCAGGGCGCGAGCTTTGGCTGGGCGGTATCCGCCTGGAACATGAAAAGGGATTGTTGGGGCACTCGGATGCAGACGTGCTCATCCATACTATCTGTGACGCATTGCTGGGAGCGGCGAATATGCGCGACATCGGCTATCATTTTCCCGATACTGCCGGTGAGTTCAAGAATATAGACAGCAAGATTCTGTTAAAGAAAACAATAGAACTGATAGCTGCTAAAGGCTATTTGGTGGGTAATATTGATGCTACCATCTGCGCTGAGCGGCCTAAGTTGAAGTCCTATATTCCCGAAATGCAACGTACGCTTGCCGCGGTGATGGGAATAGACGAGGATGACATCTCCATCAAGGCCACCACCACGGAGAAACTCGGCTTTACGGGCAGGGAGGAAGGTATATCCGCCTATGCCACTGTATTGATAGTGAAGGAATGACATGAAATAATATCAACTCAATTTAATCATCCACTTATATGAAGAAAATCTCCTTGACCTTTTGTCTGGCACTTTTATCCTCCTTGTTCTGCCCGGCACAAGTATCGCCTTTACAGTTCAACAAGAATGGAGAGTTTAAAATCGTCCAGTTTACAGACATCCACTTTAAGTATGGTAATCCGGCTTCAGACATTGCTTTGAAGCGTATTGGCGAGGTGCTCGATGCTGAGCGCCCCGATTTAGTAGTCTTTACCGGCGATGTGGTCTATGCCGCACCTGCCGATACGGCCATGCGCAAGGTGCTTTCCTATGCTACGGACCGTAAGATTCCTTTTGTCGTAACCTTTGGTAACCACGACAACGAGCAGGGAAAAACACGTGCCGAACTTTATGATGTTATCCGTTCCATGCCTTTCAATATCCAACCCGACCGTGGCGGAGTTGAATCCCCCGACTATGTCCTCACACTGAAATCCTCGGACGGCAAGAAGGATGCAGCCCTGCTTTACTGTCTGGATTCCCATTCCTACTCCAAACTGCCCGATGTAAAAGGGTACGACTGGCTCACTTTCGACCAGGTGAACTGGTACCGCCAGCAGAGTGCCGCTTATAAAGCAAAAAACGGTGGGCAACCTTTGCCTGCACTGGCATTCTTTCATATCCCTCTGCCGGAATATAATGAAGCCGCTTCTGACGAGAACGCCATACTGATAGGTACCCGCATGGAAAAGGCTTGCGCTCCGGAACTGAATACGGGCATGTTCACTGCCATGAAAGAGGCCGGTGATGTGATGGGTATGTTTGTCGGGCACGACCATGACAACGACTATGCCGTGATGTGGAAAGGAATCCTTCTGGCCTACGGCCGTTTCACAGGTGGCAATACTGAGTACAACCACCTTCCCAACGGTGCACGTGTCATTGTGATGAAGGAAGCGCCCGTACTTTCACCACCTGGATTCGTCTGAAAGGTGGTGAAATCATTGATAAGACGGTCTACCCCGACAGCTATGTGAAGGACGATTGGCGTAAGCGTCCGTTGGTGACGGAATAGACTGAAATGGAGAGCCTTATCCATAATGGGTGGGAACCTATACTTTCCCGATAGAAACATTATTGTTTTTCATGTACGAGATGCACATCTTATGCTGCATGAGATGTATATCTCGTACAGGATGAGATGTACATCTCGTGCATGAATACCTATTGTCTTTTGATTCTTCTCCCTTACTCTTTCACGTTCACGGCTAAAGGTCTGTTCCGTTTCTGATTGTAATCAGAATGCTGCTCTTTCCAGCCACGTTGACCTCCTCGTTTAGATATCCGGATTTGCGGAAAACAAGTATATCATCTTCCGGTACCTCTATGGTATATCTGCCGCTTTTATCAGTGACACCCACCACCCGTTGCTGTGCGGTAGAGTAGATTTCCACTCTGTCTGCCGGAGTGGCCTGCACATCGCGCACCATGCCTTTGATGGATATAATGGTTCCTTTACCTATTTCTTTTCCGGCTTGTCTTTGTTCTGTTTGGTGCCCATCGGCAGAGGTCTTTCCTATACTGATGATGTCTTTCAACAAGATATGGTCTGAAGCATCTCCCATTTGTATCTCAAAGTTACCAGGTTCTACTGCCGTCTGTCCGTTTTCGTTAGTAAAGGCTAAATCTTCGATGGCAAAGTGCAGGGGGACTTGAACTTCTTCATCGGGTTTCAGCTCTACTTTCTGAAACGCTTTCAACTGCCTGACCGGGGTGGATATGGAGCTAAACACATCCCTTACGTAGAGTTGCGGTACGGCTTTACCCGCCCGTGTTCCGGTGTTTTTCACTGTTACAAGGACTTTTACCGAATCCGTTGTTTGTTCTATCTGCAAATCCGCATACTCAAAGGTTGTATAGGTCAGTCCGTGCCCGAAGGCCCATAAGGGACCGGGAGAGGAGAATACATAGTCCCGACCGGGCTGTTCATAACTTCCCGGTTTATGATAGAATCCCCGGTCCGTAGGCAAGTGGTTGTAATAGGCAGGCAGATGTCCGCTGCTTTTGGGGAACGAGACGGTCAGATGGCCGGAAGGATTTGTCTTTCCGAACAGAATATCGGCGATGGAGCTGCCTTCCTGCTCTCCTGCATACCATTGTACAAGGATGGCGGGTATATGCTCCTTTTCCCATGCGATGGCGAAAGGCTTTCCCGTAACCAAGACCAGCACGACCGGTTTCCCGGTGGCATGGACGGCTTGTATCAACTTCCCTTGGGCACCTGTCAGAGAAAGGTCGGTAAGGTCGAAGCCCTCTCCGCAGTTGGTTTCGTGGTAATCCCTTGCCAGCGAGGCGCTAGCGCTGCCGCAGAACAGAATAGCTGCATCGCTCTGCCGTGCCGCTTCAACAGCCGCCGCAATTTGCGTGGTATCCATGGACATCATGTTGCATCCTTTGGCATAACGTATCTTTATGCCGACCGGTTCCACCTGCTTGCGTATGCCTTCCAGCGGGGTGATGCCATCTTGGTTGGTACGGCTCCAAGTATAATCTCCAAACTGCACCTGGTCTGCGTTCGGTCCGATGACAGCAATGGATTTCAACTGAGATAGGTTTAGCGGTAGCAGGTCCTTGTCATTCTTCAAAAGGACGGTAGATTCATCGGCTATTCTGTCGCGCTACCTGGATATTCTCCTGCGAGTGCAAGGAGTGTCCTGCAAATCTGTCTCCATAAGGGTCCTCGA
>ENA-OQLB01000426-OQLB01000426.1-human-gut-metagenome-genome-assembly--contig:-NODE-426-length-24410-cov-4.760944_pt1 | contig 24410 bp, 25 predicted proteins | sample MGYA00242656_ERZ504813 | MGnify/ENA primary metagenome ERZ504813 (study PRJEB26092, sample SAMD00036388) | human gut metagenome | host: Homo sapiens | study: EMG produced TPA metagenomics assembly of... | reverse complement strand
CATATACATCTGCATTCTCCAAATCCACTTCTTTCAACTCTGATAAAGAATATTCAAGTTCAATAGAGGCATGCATTTTCTCCGTTATCACAACCGGATTAAATGACTTACAACTATATGCATGATTCACTTTCGTAAACTCATTTAGTAACTTAGGATGGTAAAGATTAATATGGCTATTGATTATTACTGCATTTTGCCAGTTCTTATTTACATAGGTAACCACAATACGTATCATATCATCCCTGATTATTCCATCACAAGCAATCAATGCTTATTTTTGTTTTCTTTTCTATATATTTACGATAAAATGGGATTCCAGCAACAATTGCTGATATGACTATAGACAAAATAGAAATTACTAAAGATGCTATTTCCATACAAATTCTTTTTCTAATTCTTCATTCCATTTCTATAATATTTAAAGTTCTCCATGTTTCACTATTCTTATAACGTTCTTTACATCCTTTAGGTACATATATAACAAGTTCACCATTTGTCCTATAAAAAGTTCTCTTTTCAATAAAAGGAGGCTCCTCTCTATTTATATATATTTTCGTAAGATTTGTACAACCGGTAAAAGCATTGTCGCCAATACCAGCAATACTTTTGGGCAAAAGCATAGAAGTCAAACTAGTACATTCCCAAAATGCATTATCATCTATAAAAGTAATATTATCTGAAAAATTAATATCAGTCAAACTATTACATCCCCAAAATCCTGCCTCTCCTAACATTGTAATGGAATTCGGCATATTAATAACCCTCAAATTTTGACAAGAATAAAAAGCAAATGGACTTATAGTCTGAATACCATCAGGTATAGTTATTTCATCTTTTAATCTTGGACATGCTATTAATTCAGACACACTTTTATCATATAGCACACCATCTATTGACGTAAAACAAGCACTATTTACATCTACATCAATAAATGATAATCCAGATAGAAATTTAAATATCCCATACGGTATAGTGACTGTTTCTGATGGAATATTTAATTTCTCTTGATAAATACTTGACCAAAAAGCATATTCATTTATTTCTTTTACTGTATTAGGTATATTAATAATTTTCTTTCCTGCGGCAGGATAATAGATTAAGGTTTCCTGCTTTTTATCACACAGCATACCATCTATCGAAGCATACCAACGATTCTCTGAATCAACATTGATTGAAACCAATTTATAACAGCGATTGAATGCCAATTTATCAATAAAAGAAACGTTCCTAGGTATATTTACAGAAATCAAACCGCATGCGCTAAAAGATTCCCAACCAATACTTCTACAGTCATCTGGAATGGAAATATTTTCTAATTTTTCTGAAAAGAAAAATGCTTGAGCTTCTATTTTCTTTGTATTAAAAGGTAAATATATAGAAATGAGATTAGTGTGAGAAAAACAACCTCCAGGAATTATATTATCTATATTTACACTACTACCATATTGAGAATAATTTGTTCCACCCGAACAGATAGTAGCTTGAGCAATATCCAATTCTCTTAATTGCCCTAATGTTGGATTTCCGTAATAATCTATTCCAGCCATCTCGCGAATAAGACGCAAATCAGTACCATTTATAAAACCACTTATCTCCAGATGAGTTATTAAGTTCGCCTCCACATTTAATAATTTCTTTAGTGTACCTGCTTTTTCAACATACACCTTAACATGTTTTTCTTCTATTTGTTTTGCTTCTTGAATAATCCGAATAGTATCAGCTAAAGTACTCTCTATAGAAGTAAAAACAATGTTCCCAACTCTAGATTTTACTTCTGAATTTTCTTCAATATGAAAAAAGAGCCTATCTTGTTTAAAACTTTTAGTTACTACATTTTGCACTAACTTTATCCATTGAGAGTTTTCTTCATCAATATGTATATTATAATTGACATTAGTTTCTACTGATATTTCTATAGTCTCTCCTTTTGCTGTAATATCGTATTCCTTTTGCGACAACAATATCGCATCTTTCTGCACCTGGACAATCTTCAACGTATCTGCCACAGATTTATCATTCCTATCATAATAGATAATTTCGGCCTCCCTCTTGTCATAAGTTTCATTCGAGGCAATCGTATAATAAAGCGTATGGCTGGAAACACTTCTCGTTACGGTTGTGGTAATCCAATCTACCTGCGGCATTTTCACATCAAAGTCAAAATTGCTGTTCAGTTCTACGGTAATTTGTTCTCCTTTATCAGAAACGGTATATTCATTCTTAGTCAACAATAAAATGCCTCCTCCTGTCTGATACACCTTCAAGACTTCCTCCAATTCACCGCTTCGGAAGATGATTTCTCCTTCGCGCTTGTCATATTCCTCGCTCTTGCTGATGTAAACTTCCGCATAGTTCTATCCATGTCAGTTCTTGTAGCAGATTCGTGCATTTGATTATATCCTTTGTCGCCCATAATTATTTGCCCGGAGCCAGAACCTTCACGTATCCAGCTTTGATATTGCTCTGGAATAACAACTTCATAAGTAACATTTGCCTTTACCTCCACCTGGATTTCTCCTCCGTTCTTATCTACTTCAAACTTTGCAGTAGTCAGAGTGATGGCATCTTTCTGTTTCTGCGTTACTACGATACTCTTAGTCAAATCACCGGCTGCCAAGTTCAATACCACGTTACGGTCATCGACTCCTTCATTTCTTATTACTTTAACTAAGACTTGGTTTTCTCCGGCTTTTCCCTTATTGGGGAACACCGTACACCAGCTGACATCACCGCCTGACTGTGAAACATTTATCGACCAATCTTTATTGGTTGTAAAAGAAAGAATCGCTTCGCCACTATCCGAAGTGAAATCCAAGCTTTTAGTAAAGTAAATCTCACTATCAGGGTTAGGGATAATCTCTGCCGGAGCATCATCATCCGAACAACTGCTCAAAGCGGTCAACAGGCACAAGACTGCCATTGAGTACAACAAACGCACATAGATGGAACTTTTAGAATTCACTTTAAATAGAATCATAACCAGATAGTATTAGTCCTCGCGTTCCTCCGAGAATATAAAAAAAGACAGCGTGGAACTGCGTGCTATTCATCGTCTTTGAAGGTCCTAGGAAAACCCGATACACAAATGAACAAACAGCAGACCCACGCCGAAACCAGCGTAGGAATCGTCTGTACCATTCTTGTGTATCTTGAAAATTTCCTAGGTTCTCAAAGACAAGAATGAAGCACAACGCTTCTTACAATATCATTTCACAAAACATTGAAGCTAAGGACACTTCCTTGCTTCGATGGCAAATTTAACGATAAAGAATGAAAACAAGAAAAAGATTGGAAAGTATTTTTAAGGCTGATACCTACAGAAGATAAATATGATTTTGTCATTCTGACACTTTGTATTTTCTATCGCACGAGAATCCCGTATTTCCGACCGATATCCACACAGAAAGAAATACGAGAGCGAAAATCCATAAGTGTCAAGTTATAAGCATTATACCAAAACGAACGTCCTTCCAATAAATCGAAATCACACCTCCGAAAGCCCTGATACACCGAAAATGCAAAAGCAAAAGAACGTTTTACTAAAACAGAGTAACCGTTTTACTAAAACGCAATACCCCTTTTAGTAAAAAGCAATCACCCTTTTAGCTTAAAGGTGTAGCCAATTTCTGCATAAAAGCCCTACAAAAGCGGAAGAATATGCAAGAAGAACGCATCTTTATGACCCCAATATCCACAATATATCCTAAATTCGTCCTTCTGCCCAACCATGTGCGGCAGAGAAATCTACAGAAACATTACTTTTTGTCAAAAATATAAGGATATTACTGCCTTTCAGCACCTTTTATAACAACCCATGCAGTTCCCACGCCCACACATGCCGTATTCCTTCATTGGATGGCAGACAGAAATCATCAAGCGAAACAACCAGTTTCTCATAATTATCTTGTATCGACTCCAACGAAGCATACTCACGACGCATCGTCTGCTCGTCAACCAACATATAAGTGGATTGCAGATAAACCGTGCGGTCGCCTTTCCGTGCCACGAAATCCACTTCCTTCTCTTTGGCACATCCGGTATAGACATCATAGCCTGCCCTGAGTAACTCCAGATAGACAAGATTCTCCAGTTTATAACCCACACCATAGGCTGTTCCGGGATAGAGGAAATTCTTAAAGCAAGGTCGTTGATGTAATATTTCGCCGTACCGGACAGTATTTCCTTTCCGCGCAAGTCAAAGCGTTCACAACGATACGCCAAGAACGAGTCTTCGATATAGCCTATGTAGGCAGCCACAGCATCATAGCTCGTCTTCCGGCCCTGGCTCTTGAAATAGTTCACGATGTTGCCGATGGACACTAAATTAGAGGCATTGCCTACAAGAAACGCAAAAAGGTCCTCAAGCAGTCGGGGGTCACGTATGCTGTAGCGTTGGATGATGTCCTTCAGCAAGATGGTGTCCTTCAAGGCAGACAAGTAATTGCGCTGCACCTCCTGCTTTTCGGGCAAGACAAAAAGTTCCGGGATTCCGCCCGTATTCATATAGCTCTCGCGGTTCTGTTCCAGATGCCTTATCTCTGCATACTCCTGATAGCTGAAGGGATATACCGGGAATTGGACGTATCGCCCGGAAAGCAGCGTGGCAAGCTCACCGGACAGCATCCGTGAGCTGGAGCCACTGATAAAGAGCTCGTACTCCTCGGTATAGTCCTGCGAATAAGAATTGACCGACTTTTCCCATTCTTCGATGAGCTGCACTTCGTCGATGAAAATATAAATCTCCTTCTGTCCAGAGATTGTACTTCCTAAGTATATCCATTCTTTCGTCCATAACCTAAACTTTAGTTGCAAAGATAACAATTTTCGGTTATAAACGGACATTTCCATCAATTCTTTCGTCCATAACCTAAAAAGTTTGCAAAAAAGGCAAGAATTTCGATTATAAACGAAAGATTCATTTAGACAAGCAAGGAGGATACTTCCTTTCCGCATCCCCCTTTATCGGCCGGATATTCCCTCTATAGAATCATCATTATTGCATCTATACTTCCACCGCGCTGCATCTATACTTCCACCGTGCTGCATCTATAGATGCAGCAAATCCCTTAACCTATCCTAATAATGCTGCTTATTGTCACCTATTTAGAAGCGAAATCATTATATTTGCGCCCATATATGCCAATACGTTGACTAAGCGATGGCAAAACAGCTTGTAAAAAACAAAACTGAATAATAACGAATTCATCCGAATGAAACAGTACAAAACCGTAAACAACCTTGTAGGCTGGATTACCTTCCTCATTGCAGCGACGGTCTACTGCATGACCATCGAACCTACTGCAAGCTTTTGGGACTGCCCGGAGTTCATCACCACCGGCTATAAGCTGGAAGTAGGACACCCGCCCGGCGCACCGTTCTTCATGCTGGTAGCCAACCTATTCTCACAATTTGCTTCCGATGCCTCCACCGTTGCCAAGATGGTGAACTACATGAGCGCGCTGATGAGCGGCGCATGTATCCTGTTCCTTTTCTGGAGCATCACGCACCTGGTACGCAAACTTGTGGTGACAGACGAAAACAATATCACACGCGGACAGATGGTCACCATCATGGGTAGCGGTCTGGTGGGCGCACTTGCCTACACGTTCAGCGATACCTTCTGGTTCAGCGCTGTGGAAGGCGAGGTGTATGCCTTCTCCTCACTGTTCACTGCCGTCGTATTCTGGCTCATACTGAAATGGGAGGACGTTGCCAACGAGCCTCACAGTGACCGCTGGCTGATTCTTATCGCTACCTGACCGGTCTGAGTATCGGCGTGCACTTGCTGAACCTGCTCTGCCTGCCCGCCATCGTACTGGTGTATTACTACAAGAAGGTGCCCAATGCCAACGCAAAAGGTTCCCTGCTGGCATTGCTCGCTTCGGGCATACTGGTAGCAGCCGTACTCTACGGCATCGTGCCGGGTATCGTGAAAGTGGGCGGCTGGTTCGAACTGCTCTTCGTCAACACGCTGGGCATGTCCTTCAACACGGGTGTCATCGTATATATCATCCTGTTGGCAGCCTGCCTCATCTGGGGTATCTACGAAAGCTATACCGAACGCAACAAGGCACGTATGGCACTCTCGTTCATACTCACTATCGCCATGCTGGGTATCCCGTTCTACGGACACGGTACCAGCTCGGTAGTTATCGGTGTCATTGTCATTGCCGCATTGTGGCTCTACCTCCGTCCGAAGACGCAGGCAGCCGTCAAAGAGAAATTCCGCGTATTGGCACGCACGCTGAACACCTCGCTGCTCTGCACCATGATGATTGTCATCGGATATTCCTCGTATGCACTTATCGTCATCCGCTCCACCGCCAACACGCCGATGGACCAGAACTCTCCGGAAGACATCTTCACACTGGGCGAATACCTGGGACGCGAGCAGTATGGCACACGCCCGTTGTTCTATGGCCCTACCTTCTCCTCGCAAGTGGCGCTGGACGTGAAAGACGGTTACTGCGAACCGCGCATCAAGTACAACGGCACGAAGTTCATCCGCAAGGAGAAAGCTACACCCGATGAAAAGGATTCGTACATCGAAATCCCCGGACGCATTGAGTACGAATACGCCCAGAACATGCTGTTTCCGCGTATGTACAGCAGTGCCCACACACAACAATACCATGCCTGGCAGGACATCAAGGGTTACGATGTGCCCTATGACAAATGCGGCAACATGATTATGGTAAACATGCCCACACAGTGGGAAAACATCAAGTTCTTCTTCTCCTACCAGCTCAACTGGATGTACTGGCGCTACTTCATGTGGAACTTCGCCGGACGCCAGAACGACATACAAGGCAGCGGAGAAATTGAACACGGCAACTGGATTACCGGTATCCCGTTCATCGACAACTGGCTGGTGGGCGACCAGAGCCTCTTGCCTCAGGAACTGAAAGACAACAAGGGACACAACGTATTCTACTGCCTGCCCCTGCTGCTGGGTATCATCGGCCTGCTATGGCAAGCCTACCGTGGACAGAAAGGCATCCAGCAATTCTGGGTGGTCTTCTTCCTCTTCTTCATGACCGGTATTGCCATCGTGCTCTACCTGAACCAGACTCCGAGCCAACCGCGCGAACGTGACTATGCCTACGCCGGTTCGTTCTACGCCTTCGCCATCTGGATTGGTATGGGTGTGGCAGGACTCGTCCGTCTGCTTCAAGACTACGCCAAGATGAAGGAACTGCCTGCTGCCGCCATCGTTTCCGTAGCCTGCCTCTTTGTCCCCGTGCAGATGGCAAGCCAGACTTGGGACGACCACGACCGCAGCGACCGCTACATGGCACGCGACTTCGGCCAGAACTACCTGATGTCCCTGCAAGAAAGCGGCAACCCGATTATCTATACCAACGGTGACAACGATACCTTCCCCCTCTGGTACAACCAGGAGACCGAAGGTTTCCGTACCGACGCCCGTACCTGCAACCTCTCGTACCTGCAGACCGATTGGTACATCGACCAGATGAAGCGCCCCGCCTACGACAGTCCTTCTCTCCCCATCACGTGGGACCGAATGGAGTACGTAGAAGGCACCAACGAATACGTCCCCATCCAGCCTGAGTACAAGAAAAGCATCGACCAGCTCTATGCCGAAGCCGAGAAGCAGGCACTGGACGGTAATCCCGAAGCACTGGTCAATGTAAAGAAAGAATTCGGTGACAACCCGTATGAGCTAAAGAATATCCTCAAGAACTGGGTGCGCAACAAGAATCAGGACTTGAAGGTGATTCCTACCGACAGCATTGTCATCAAGGTAGACAAGGAAGCCGTGCGCCGCAGCGGCATGATGATACCGGGCGACTCAATCCCCGACTACATGCACATTTCGCTGAAAGGCAAACGCGCCCTCTACAAGAGCGAGTTGATGATGCTCGAAATGCTGAGCGAGGCCAACTGGGAACGCCCCATCTATATCGCTGTCAGCGTAGGCAGGGAGAACCAGCTGAACATGGAGAACCACTTCGTTCAGGAAGGTCTTGCCTATCGTTTCACTCCGTTCGACACCAGTAAGACGGGCGTGACAATAGACTCCGAAAAGATGTACGACAACCTGATGAACAAGTTCAAGTTCGGTGGCATCGACAAGCCGGGCATCTATATCGACGAGAACGCCATGCGCATGTGTCACTCTCACCGTCGCATCTTCTCCCAACTCGTGCAGCAGCTGATGCGTGAGGGCAAGAAAGACAAGGCAAAAGCCGCCCTGGACTATGCCGAAAAGATGATTCCCGCCTACAACGTGCCTTACGACTGGCAGAACGGTGCCGTACAGATGGCGGAAGCCTACTACCAACTGGGCGAAACCGCCAAGGCGGACGAGATGATGAAAGCCCTTGCTGACAAGGCTGTAGAGTACCTGACCTGGTATCTGAGCCTGGACGACAACCGCTTCATGATTTCTACCCGTGAATTTGAATACCACTGGGCTGTACTCGATGCCGAGGTGAAGGCCATGAAGAAGTACAACTCCAAGCTCGCCGAAATCTACGAGCCGAAGGTGGAAGAACTGTATAATATGTATGTGGACAGAATGAAGGAGTGAGAATAAGGATTAGGGATTAAGGATTAAAGGATTAGGGATTAGCCTGTGCAGTTCATCACTAATCCTTAACCCCTAATCCTTAACCCCTAATCCTTAACCCCTAATCCTTAACCCCTAATCCTTAATCCCTAATTAATCATTAATCACGTGTTTATAGAACAACCTCCTGAGTTTTTTCGCAAACTATATCCCGGTGCAGTCTGGAGGATGGACCCCAATGAAAAAGCCGTTTATCTGACTTTCGACGATGGCCCTATCCCCGAAGTAACTCCCTGGGTGCTCGACCTGCTGGATAAGCACAACATCAAAGCCACCTTCTTCATGGTAGGTGACAACATACGGAAGCATCCGGACGAATTCCGGATGGTCGTTGAGCGTGGGCACCGCATCGGTAACCACACCTTCAACCATATCCGTGGATTTGAATACACGGCCAAGAATTATCTGGGAAATACCGAACAGGCGAAGATTTTCATGGAAATGGGTGGGGACATCAATTGCAATGTGGAGAAGGTTCTCTACCCTCTCTTGTTCCGCCCTCCCCACGGCCATATGTTCGCCAACCAGTATCTCACGCTGAAACGAACCTACAAGATTGTGATGTGGGACCTCGTGACCCGCGACTACAGCAAGAAGCTGCGCGGTCCGCAAGTGCTAGCCAACGTGATGCGCTACGCCCGCAACGGCTCCATCATCACCTTCCACGATTCCTTGAAATCCTGGTGCAACGGAAACCTGCAATACGCATTGCCGCGCGCCATTGACTTCCTGAAGGAAGAGGGATATGAATTCAAAGTATTATAAACTTGAAACAGCAGAAAGTTACCAACATCTGCTGTCACAATAAATTCCACATAAAATAAGAAGGGGTTGTCTCGGCAAAAGGCAACCCCTTACATTTTATAGGCTCATGTCCTGTTCCACAAGAATAAACAGATGTTTTATAATTACCAAGTAAATGTACATCTGTATTCATCCCACTGGTCTTTTACAACCAGTTCCGTAGGATAACTGTCGGAATTCAATGTCCATGTAAAATACATATCGGACACAGAGTCCTCGCCATTGTATGTATAATGCCCTACAAGCGGCAGATGTTTCGTAGCCTTACCAAGCATGCCTCCATAATAGGCATATATCATCTCGTCCATATCCACATCCAGTATTTCATCAAACAACATCAGGCAGCCCTTATTCTCGATAGGAGCTGTTATATTATCCGTCGTATAGTCTATGGCAGCACTATACTCCCACTCGTCATTGCTGTCGATAATTCCGTCACCATTGAGATCCCCACTAGCTACATAACGTGTGGAAGTCTTCACCACATCTCCATCCTTATAGGTGATGTTCGTTATTTCACCATCGCTTTCAGAGCGTTTCATTACAACCAGATGGCCTTCAGTGTCGTATTCCATCTCCCAAGTAAACTCATCGGCATCGGGAGTACCAGCGTGGTCTATTGAGTTGCAAAATTCCACATAACCATCGCTGTTGAGCTGCAAGTTCAGTTCTGTAACATCGCCCTCTTCATCCGTCACGGTGATTCTTGCTCGGTCCTTTGCAACATCTGCCTTTGTAGTAGCGGGAAAGTACTCAAAGACGGCTTTATCCCCATCCTCAGTTGTAATGTTCGTCACCAGCCCTTCTTCATTGTGAGAAATCGCCATGCCCGAAACCGACTTCGGAAGCCCTCCCGTAAACACTTGCGAAGGATTGACCACAGTGGCGGTGTTTTCGCCACCCTCACCATTCTCATTTTCGTCATCGTCACTGCAAGCAGTGAATCCCAAGCACAACGCCACACCCAACATGGAGGCAGCCATCATTTTAAACATTTTCATAAGTTACAAATCTTGTTTTATCCCCATCCCTCTAAGGAAAATCCATAATAACAAAAGTATAAGGAATGCCGTCCGTATCTCACGACAACAAGACTCTGCCATTCAAACCCGGACAGATACTTTTGGCCATTTATCATTCCCAGACAAAGCTTAATATTTTTTGCAAAGTAATAAACTTTTCCTTTCACTCCTTGTCACTGAAAAAGGTGATTTTTCAGCCACATACAGAAAAAATTCAGCATCTCCAATAAAAAGCAAAATGAATAAGACGTATATTTGCAACAACTAAGCACAGATTGAATTCCACTAAAATATACCGATATGAGGGTACGCCATACTAAGCTATTATCACTCCTCTTTTCTTTAACCACTATCCTGCTTCACGCCGGAGAAATACCAACAGACACTCTGTTGGCACACTTCTACAACCGGGCAGCCAATCTCATGGAAGAAGGACACTACGATGAAGCGCAACGTAGCTTCGACAGCGCCTTTGCCACCCGGAACGTAAAGCACTCCTTCATGTATCCCATCTTGCTGAACGAACAAGCCACACTACTGATCTATGTGGGAAAGACAGAAGAAGCCTTTGCCATGAAAAAAAATGTGCTCCCCTACCTGCCGCAGATAGATGATTTGGAAAAGCACATCAGCGTATACAACGATTTGGGCCTCCTCTACCGTCAGCACCAAATGAATGACTCTACACTCTACTATTACAATAAAGCACTGGACAGTGCCTTGCAATATGGGGACGAAAGCTGGATAGCCCACATCTGCAACAATGTGTCCATCCTATACTTCAATATCAGGCAGCTGGACGAAGCTGAAAAGTATACCGACATGGCCACCGAACATGCCGCCAGAACCGAAGACCCATTCGTAGCTTTCACCACCTGGCAAATCAGGCAACCATAAAGGCTGAGCTGAACAAGCTGGATGATGCTGAAAAATCCAACCGCAAAGCCTGGAACATTGCCTGCCACGGAGAGGGAAACGAAGACTTATGGAAGATACGCTGCCTGCCCGGCATACTGAGACTCTTTGAACGAAAAGAACAACCCGATTCCATAGACCACTACTTGAAATTGGGGAACAAACTACTACAACGGGTACCATCCAACTCCATCGCTGCCATAGGATTCATACAATCGAGGGCAGCCACCGAAACAAACCGCAAAAACTATGCCCGCGCCTTGAAGGACTTCCACTGGCTGCGTAACCGGAAAACCGGTACCGAGCCCAAAACATTATTTACACAAATGGCACGATGCTACGATGCCTTGGGAAACCCCAAACTGGCCTACACCTATATGGATAGTGCCCGCATGTGGACTGATACGCTGGCACAGCACAATCTGACGCAACAAATGGCAGAATTCAACGTGAAATATCACACACAAGAAAAGGAATTGGAGATAGCCACCTGCAACAAGAACAACTGGAACACCAAGCCTTCCTGCTAAAAGCCTCCATTGCTGTAGCCCTTCTGTCTGGTCTTGCTCTCATTACTTTGTTGACGCTCCGCCACAAGAAACGAATAGCCGAAAAGAAGATTGAACTGCTAAAGCAAGAAAACGAACTGAACTCGGCACGCCGCTACATTGAAGGGTTGGAAGAGGAATGCAAATATTTTTGCCAAGGAACTGCATGATGCATAGCCAACGACCTGCTGGGGCTGCAAATGAAGATAGAAACTTCTGCCGGCAAAGGGAATGAGCAGGAACTGGCCTCACTCGTCAGCAAACTGAGAAACAACGTGCGGAATATCTCACACGAACTGATGCCTCCCGAATTCGAGCATCTCAGTCTAGACCAGATACTCGACCGTTATGCTGCCAAACTGACCGAGAACACCGGCATAGAGGTCAGCTATCATCCAACGGAGAACAACGCATCACGCCATCTTCCCAATGAAACCGCTTATGAGCTGTACCGCATCGTACAAGAACTCACCATGAACATCGTGAAACATGCCTCAGCCAGTCATATAGTCATCAGTCTCCGTGCCGACAATGAAAATAAATATACCCTGCAAATTACAGACAACGGTAAGAATGCAAACAAGCAACAAACAGCAACAAACAACAATGACGGCATAGGATTGCGCACCGTAAACGACCGTATCAGAGCCATCAACGCTACCGCCAATGTATGCTCGTCAACAGAAAACAACGTTTTCACCCTACTGCTTAACATAAACGAATGAAACCAAACAAAGAAACATACAGAATACTGGTAATAGATGACCACCCGATTGTTGCTGAAGGCATCATCGCATTGGCCTCGCAACTCGAAGGAGTGACGTGCAAAGGAGCCACTTGTGCAAAAGACGTGGAACAACTGACCCTCAAAGAGAGATTCGACCTTTGCATCATTGACCTTGAACTACCGGATATGAATGGATTCCAACTCATATCCCACCTTCACAGCCAGATACCCGAATGCGGCATTTTAATCTATACCATGCATGAAGAACCTTGGATCATAGCCAAATTATCCACCCTAAACATCAACGGAGCTGTTTCAAAAAATGCCAGCACCAGCGAATTGAGAGACGCCATCAGTACACTGAAAAACGGAACCAGATACTTCAGCAATGTTTTCAGCGAACTGGACAAGGAAAAACAAAACACCCTACCATATGCACTTCCCGAATTGTCGAGACGTGAAAAAGAAGTGCTCGCCTATCTCTCGCAAGGACTGAGCACTTCTGAAATATCCCAATTACTATTTCTCAGCATCAATACAATACAGACTTACCGGAAGCGCCTGATGGAAAAACTGGAGGCCAAAAACGTTGCAGAACTTGTCTACAAGGGGAAGAGCTTATTCTGAGAACACTTGTCATTCGTCCGGACAGTTACAAACCTCCAACTTCTCAATCTTCTCCGTCTGAAAAGGAAGAAAATCAACTTAGCGGATACTCACCGTCATCGGATTGCGCACCTTCTGTGCAAAATCAGCCATGTATCGGTTCCAGGCTTCAGCAGTCTTGATGTCCGCGCGGTCCCAGGCAAAGCCCCAGTAATACACGTAGTCAGCGCCCGGCTCATAGTCGCTGACAACCAGTACATGACCGTCCGCATTGTTACGCATCTTCTTCTCCTCTATGGGGAAAAGCACGGTTTTGGCTTCCTTCACAACGGCAGGGAAAGCCGCCCCCATAAATATCTTGCCATTATCCGGTCCGGTAGTGGGGTCTACATACGTCATATAGCCACCGGCGGCATCAGCCACCACAGCACCGTCCGGTTCGTGCAGCACAATACCGGTAACAATGGGCAAAGATTCCTTTAGATTGCTATACGAAACGGCAGTACGGTTCAGATGAGAACCGGCATCCAGCGTAATCAGACGTGTTTCCACCACCGCAGTATCCCCTTTCACAGCCAACGGATTGAACTCCAGCTTCACGGTGAAGCGCAACGGACCGTTGTCCAGCACCTCCTGCGTCTTGTAGCACCACGGATAGATAATGGTATCATTCACCATCAATGCAGACACTCCAGCTCCCAATGTTGGACCTACTGCATAGCAGTCCATGCCATAACCGTGGTCTATATGATAGGAGAATGTGCGTACCAGCTCATCGGCTGCCTTCGGGTCTGTCTTGCGCAATTCATTAACCTGCTTCCAGGAGTCTGCATCCAGTTCCTTGGCATACATGTCTTCCAGTACCGGTGCAGCAGTGCCTCGCTTCGTAAACAAGTCGTAGCCGAAACCGCGTTCACCCCTTGCCTGCAATGCAGGACCGTAGGCACGGAAGCCTACCAAGTCGTTCTCCCAGGCCATGTCGTCCAGACGTTCGGGATACTGCCGCCCACAAGCCCTTACCTCCACATCGACGGGAGTACCGGCCTGGACGGTATATGCAGCCGATGCATTGGCAGCTACCGTCGCAGGGAAGATTAATTTGTCATCGTAGGTCACTTGGTAAGGCACCTGCTCCCCTTCGACATTCAGAACCACAATCTGTGCGGTGTCTGCCAGATTCAGAAGGTTTGAGATTTCGGTCATGGACACCTCTACCATCTCATCGGAACGGTCCATCGCTAACGGATTGGTTACCGTAACAGTCACTATCTTGCTATCGTTGCAAGCAAGACAGCAGAGGGCCGCCATACATAATAAAAGAAAGTTTCTCATATAATCATTGCTTTTTCCTAATCAGTTGTATAACTTTCTTTTAGGCGCGGATTTCGCGGATTATACGGATTTTCCTTATCCTTTCCGCGAAATCCGCGTAATCCGCGCCCAAAAGAAAAAGGTGACAAGTGACATTATCCTGCCACTTTATCACCTTCTCAATTATCCTTAAATTTATTTCGGTTGCTTTCCGATATAAGCCAAGATACCTCCGTCTACATAGAGGATGTGACCGTTTACCGCATTAGAGGCTTCCGATGCCAGGAACACTGCCGGACCGGTAAGTTCTTCCGGAGCCAGCCAGCGGCCTGCCGGAGTCTTGGCGCAGATGAACGAGTCGAACGGGTGACGGCTACCGTCGGCCTGCTTTTCACGCAGCGGAGCAGTCTGCGGGGTAGCGATGTAACCCGGACCGATACCGTTACATTGGATGTTATATTCACCATATTCAGAGCAGATGTTGCGAGTCAGCATCTTCAAGCCACCCTTGGCAGCGGCATAGGCCGACACAGTCTCACGCCCCAGTTCGGACATCATAGAGCAGATATTGATAATTTTACCGTGGCCCTTCTTCATCATGGCAGGCAGAACAGCCTTTGATACGATGAACGGAGCATTGAGGTCGATATCGATTACACGACGGAAGTCAGCAGCCTCCATCTCGTGCATAGGAACACGGCGGATGATGCCGGCATTGTTTACGAGGATATCAACAGAGCCTACTTCCTTTTCAATCTGGCTACCATGGCCTGAACAGCAGGTTCGTCTGTCACATCACATACATAACCGCGTGCCTTGATACCCTTTTCAGTATAGGCAGCCAAGCCTTTGTCTACCAACTCCTGGTTGATATCGTTGAAACAGATAGTTGCTCCTTGCTCTGCAAAAGCTGAAGCGATAGCAAAACCGATACCATAAGAAGCACCTGTAACAAGGGCTACTTTACCTTCCAAAGAAAAATTCAAATACGGATTCATAACGTTAAATTATTAAGTTAAATAAGTGATATTCTATTTATGTACGATTTGCAAGTAGTTTATACTCAATGGAAACTTTATTTTGGGAGAATGCCTTCCCTATAAGGAAATCGCAGCGAATGCTTTTCGTATCGTAGCTTTTCACATCATCGGGATGCTCAGCATAGCGAATTTCATAGTTCGTTTTCATGATTGCACTACATTTAATAGGTTATAACTTCAGCCATCAAATACACATCGTTTGCGTACACGATGCAAATGTAACAAAAGAAAATGGAGAAACCGTATAAATTTGTGTCAATTATATAGCAATATCGTTCAAAGATTCGTAAAAAGAAAAAATCTATACCTATAGTGCCAACAAGAGGGGGAAAGAATAACAAAAAAACCCACTAAAACTTGCGATTTTAGTGGTTTTTAGCTGCAATTAGCTGTATCGTAGTTGGACTACCAGGATTCGAACCTGGACAAACAGAACCAAAACCTGTTGTGCTACCATTACACCATAGTCCAAACATAGGGCTTTCTGTTAAAAAGCGGTGCAAAGATAAAAGGAAGCCCCGAAATATCCAAATATTTCGGGGCTATTTTTACTGCCGAAGCATCATTTCCTTAATTACTTCTCTTTAGGCTACCGTTATTTGGCGATAATCAGATAGTAATTCTTCTTGCCGCGCTGTACCAGCAGGTATTTTTCGTCCAGCAGGTCGGCTGTCGTAATCACCTGGTCGAAAGCAGCCAGTTTCTCCTTATTCAGAGAACGCCACCGCCTTGCACCAGCTTACGCATCTCGCCCTTGGAAGCGAATACAGCAGCATTATCCACGAACAAATCCACCGCCTTCACACCGGCAGCCAGTGCATCACGGGATATTTCGAACTGGGGAACACCCTCGAACACAGCCAGCAGCGTATCTTCGTCCAACTTCTTCAGTGCATCCGAAGTTGCATTGCCAAACAAGATGTTGGATGCATCCACAGCAGCATTATAGTCCTCTTCGGAATGAACCATGATAGTCACTTCCTTGGCCAGACACTTCTGAAGGACGCGCAAATGGGGAGCAGCCTCGTGCTCGGCCGTCAGAGCGTCAATCTCCTCCTTGGACAGTGCAGTGAATATCTTTATGTAGCGTTTGGCATCCTCGTCGCTCACGTTCAGCCAGACTGGTAGAACTTATATGGAGAAGTGTAGCGCGGGTCGAGCCAGATGTTTCCGGACTCTGTCTTGCCGAACTTGCCACCGTCGGCTTCGTAATCAGCGGGCTGGTCAGTGCAAATACCTCCCCGCCGTTCGTACGGCGAATCAGTTCGGCACCGGTGGTGATGTTACCCCACTGGTCGCTGCCACCCATCTGGAGCTTGCAGCCTTTGGTTTCATACAGATGAAGGAAGTCGTACCCCTGCAACAGCTGGTAGGTGAATTCCGTGAAGGAAAGACCGTCACGTGCCTCACCGTTCAGACGCTTCTTTACAGAATCTTTCGCCATCATATAGTTCACGGTGATGTGCTTACCCACTTCACGGGCAAAATCGAGGAAAGTGAAGTTCTTCATCCAATCGTAGTTGTTCACCAACTCGGCACGGTTGGGGGCATCCGAATCAAAATCCAGGAACTTGGAGAGCTGGGCCTTCATACCGGCCAGGTTGCGCTGCAACGTCTCTTCCGTAAGCAGATTGCGTTCGGCAGACTTTCCGGAAGGGTCACCAATCATACCCGTAGCACCGCCAATCAGTGCCAACGGCTTGTGTCCGCAACGCTGGAAGTGACGCAAAATCATCACACTGCAAAGGTGCCGATGTGCAAAGAGTCCGCAGTAGGGTCGAAACCAATGTATGCAGTCACTTGTTCCTTAGCCAGAAGTTCTTCCGTACCCGGCATCATATCGTGGAGCATGCCACGCCATCTTAATTCTTCTACAAAATTCATCGAATGATTAAGTTATCTGATTAATTATTTAAGTGATTATCTATGAATTGTTTGATTCCTATTTTAATCTGCGCAAAAATACGACTCTTTATTCGAAGAAACAACTCTTAGGGTTTAAAAAAGACTTTGCAGACATTTCTCCGGAGTGTTTCTCCAAGCTCCTCGGGAGAGATGCCGCGCACTTCGGCAGCGCGTGCATACAATTCCCCGATGGAAACTTCGCTTTCATCCGTTTCGATGAACAGCCGGTCGGCAGGTACCCGGCACAAGGCTGCTTCCTGGTATTTCTCCCCGAATGAAAGGTAAAAGCCATGTTTCAGATATTCCTCCGCCAGCGCCGCCTTGCCACGGAAACCATGTATTATCCACGGATTCGACGGGCGCAAGTCCCGCTTCACCTTCAGCAGTTCATCAACCGCCTTCACCAGATGAATCACCAGCGGCTTTCCCACTTCCTCTGCCAAACATGCCTGGCACCTGAACACTTCCACCTGCAAATCCATCGGAGCATCTGCCAGCTTGTCCAGCCCGGCTTCGCCCACGGCAAGTACTTGGGGATGGCGCACTAACTCCTCCAGGCCGCACACCCTGCTAGCCACAGCACCTTCGGCTCCTGAGTGTTCACCTCCACTCCGACCTATATGCCAGGGATGTATCCCCACCGAATACCATCCGCCGCTCTGTGGAGAGAACGTTTCGGGATAGCAATTTGCAATGGCAGTTCCGGTACTTGCGGAAGCCGGTGTGTATGTATGTCAACTGGAATATTCATGGAACGGGATCATATCCGGAACCTCCCCAGGGATGGCAGCGCAGAATGCGCCTGACTGCCAGACAAAACCCCTTGAAAGGTCCGTGTTTCTTGATGGCCTCCACCGCATATTGCGAACAAGTGGGGGTAAAACGGCATGAAGGCCTATCATGGGCGATATGCACTTCTGATAGAAATAGATGGGAAGCAGCAGCAGATATGAAAGCAGACGCTTCATGACACCTGCGGAGTTTGCTCGGCTTCAGCATTTGCCGCTACCTTCTCGGCAATGCGTGCCAAAGCTGTCTTCATACGGTCCTCAATGACAGAAGAGTCTACCAACTGGTCCGAAAGATAGATGAAGGCCACGGCCAGACGGCACTTTTTTTCCGTCAGCACGGCCAGCAGTCCGTGTTTGTTCATGCGGTAGGCTTCACGTATCTGGCGTTTCACGCGGTTGCGCTTCACCGCCCGCTTGAAACGGCGTTTCGAAACACTTACAAGAATGGAAACGGGTGCCTCCAGCTCCTCCACCGGCAGATACACCACACGCAAAGGGAAAACCGAAAACGAGCGTGAGCCGCCCGCAAACATCTTCTCTATCACTTTCTTCTTGTCCAACCGTTCGGACTTACGCAAGGTATTTGGCATGGGGTGATGAGTTATAAGTTATGAGTGATGGGTGATGAGTTATGAGTGATAAGTTATGGGGCGATACAAAAACGAGCTACAAGTACCTGGCAACATAAAAGCACAACCACTTGTAGCTCAATTTTATAAATCCATTGTTATGTCTACAAGCTATAAGCAAATCACTCATAACTTATAACTCATAACTTCTTTTTACTTTCCTTTATTATTCTCCTTGATAAACATGTCAAGCGCCGCCGTCATTGAGGGTGCCTGCACGCTGGGAGCTTCCAGGTCAAGACGAAGTCCGGCATCACGGACTGCCTGGGCAGTGGTAGAGCCGAATGTTCCGATCTTGATTTCCTTCTGGTCAAAATCAGGGAAATTCTTCTTCAAGGCACTGATGCCTGCCGGACTGAAGAACACCAGCATGTCATAATCAAAAGCCTCATCTGCAGCAAAGTCATTGCTGACAGTACGTACATGACAGCTTCCGTGTGCTGAATCTTATTCTTATCCAGCAGATTCTTCACGTCATCATTGTGTACATCCGACATTGGTACCAAGTACTTTTCAGTCTTATGCTTAACAATGGAAGGTATCAAATCGTCAATCTTCCCGGTGTTTCCGAAGAAAATCTTACGCTTACGATACTGCACATACTTTTGGATATACAGAGCAACGGCCTCCGTCACGCAGAAATACTTCATTGTTTCGGGAATTGTCACACGCAATTCTGTACACAAGTGGAAGAAATGATCAATAGCATGACGCGAAGTAAAAATAACGGCAGTATGATCCAATACCGAAATTTTCTGTTGTCTGAACTCTTTCGCTGAAAGGCTCTCCACTTTGATAAATGGGCGAAAATCTATTTTCACACCATACTTCTCGGCGATGTCGTAGTAAGGAGATTTCTCTGATGCCGGTTTCGGCTGCGACACAAGTACTTTCTTAATTTTCAACGTCCTAAAATTTTATTATCAAATAACTGTTTAGCTGCATCACACCTTGATATAACACAAAACAAGGCATGATTTCAAGGCACAAAAGTACACAATTAAAAGCAAACCGCCATATAAATTGTTACAAAAAAGCTTTAACCACTTGTATAACATCAATATTTTAGCAAAAAAGGCTAAAATCAATCCGATTATTATCGTCAGCTGCAAACTCAAATCAAAATAGACTACGAACAGGGCAAACGGGAAAAGGGCGAATCCCAAGTAATAAAGTAGCGTAGAATAGGACTCAAGCCATAGCGTTGTAACACTTTCGTCAAAAAAAATCCAACCCAGAAAAGAGTAGAGCATCCACTTCAAGCACAAATAGAAGAGACACACACCGATGTAAATCCCCAGCAGAAGCCCCGGCGACACATGACGTACCAGTCCGGCTGTATATCATTGAAGTAGCTGAAGATACAGACACCCGCAAGGATGCAAGTCTGCAGGATGAGCAGCAGCAGATAGCGCATATCGGCGGCTGTGGAAGTGGCAAATATGCTGGTACGTTCGCGATGAAGCAGGAAATCCTTCACCAGTTGCAGCAGGAACTTGCGGCTGCGTGACAAGACATAGGCCGACAGAAAGAAACAGCACAAAAGGACCACGGTGATGCCATCGTCCATTCTCGGAGAATATGGAATAGGAATCCCCTCCGTCCCCACTACTGCCCAAGCCATCAACAGCCCTATCATATTGCAGCGAATTTACGGATGGAGGCGTCCCACAAGGGAGTGGTATATATCAGTTCCACGGCTTCCTGCGGTGTCTGCGCCACATGCCAGATGGCACCGTGCTGCGTACGCATGAAGTTTTCGTCCACCGCCTGCCGGAGCATATCGAGCAGAGGGTCGAAATAGTTCTTGACATTCAGTATCACAATCGGGTTCAGATACAGTCCGAGTTGCTTCCAAGTGATGATTTCCAGCAGTTCTTCCAGGGTGCCGCAACCACCGGGCAGGGCGATGACGGCATCGCTCAGGTCGGCCATTGTCTTTTTCCGCTGGTGCATGCTTTCCACTTCCACGAGTTGGGTAAGTCCGGTGTGATGCCATCCCTGCTCCACCATGAAGCGGGGAATGACGCCCGTCACCTCTCCCCCTGCCGGAGTGCCGCATCGGACACAGCGGACATCAGTCCCATATTTCCCGCACCATTAATCAGGCGAATTTGCCGCTGCCCCAGCAGAGTGCCCAGCTCACGGGCTGCATCGAAATAAACGGAATCTATCTTTGTGCTCGAAGCACAATATACGCATACGGAATTTATCTTGTTCATCATCTTGTTACCTCCTTTTTTAGGTACCGCCACAAAGGTACATGATTTCGGGGAGATTTGAAACAAATTTCTTTCTTCCACTTACGACGTGGGGATTTTTCATAAATCAATAACGGATTATGTGTGCCGCAGGCACTGATAAGGCACATTAAACAGGGCTACACCCTTTGCCCCGGATAGCTACACCCTTTGGGGTAAATGGCTACACCATGTCAGGGAAAGGGTGTAGCCTTATATAAAAGGTAAAATTCCCTGTTGACATATAGTGATGAAAGCAGGGAATCGTTCACTTTATTGAATCAGAGGACCTTATATATCAATATTCGAGCCAAAAGTAATCCGTCAAGGTCAATCCGATTAATAGGATTATTCCCGCAATAAGCATAGAGACTTGTATTGAAGTAATTTTCAGCAGAAGGGTCCACCGTCGTAAACCTTCCCAGCGCAGCATCATACATGCGTGCCCCATAATCATACAGATTCAACCCCTTCTTGCCATCGTACTCCTTGCCGTTATACTTGTAAGGCTGCACATTGCCTGAGCTTGCAAACACACCACCGAAGGGATAGTAATGGTTCGCTTCCTCAACAGCACCGCTGGAACTGAGGACTACGCGGTTGTTTCCCTGATGGTCCTGCAGGTAATAGTGGTACTTCTTGTCCGAAAGCGTAACATACCCCTCTTCCGTAAGAAGAAGCCTGGCAACACCGTTTTCATAGACCACATTGCCGCAATACACAGTAGGAACCGGATTGCCCGAACCATCTGCCTCCTTATACATCATGCGCCGCTTGATGCCGTCGGCAGTATAGCCATACTGTATGAAACCGCCGGAAGCAAAAGTGACGCCCGTTGGCAAATTTAATACATTATACGTAATATTGCTAATTCCCTTGTTTAAATCTTTGGTCAAATTGCCGTTCGCATCATAAACGTACTCGTTCGCCTGCTTAACACCGTCCTTGAACTCGAAGCCATTGTTGTAAGCAGAAGTCGTAGCGGTATCGTCCACATGATTCAGCAGATTGCCCGTAAGAATGATTAGGGCGTAGACTGATGCGGAGGTCTGCCCGTAGCACTGCGAAGACAGGACATTGTCGTTCTTGTCGTAACCGGTCACCTTTTCTGTATAGCGGCCTGCGCCGTGGGTGAAAGCAGTCAGACGGTTAAGGCCGCCGTATCAGTATTAGAAAGAAAAAAGCTATCCTAACATGCAAGATATAAGATATCTGATGTTAAGATAGCGATAAAATAGTCAATTCATATCAGGTCAAGACGCCCTAATTATCAATACAAAAGAGACTGCGTTTGTTTATGATAAACTGCATTTTCTTTTGAAGATTTACGGCTATTGACAAGAGAAGCTATTAAATAAAAGATATTAATGATTACATAGCATAGAAAAAACTTCCACACTTTAATCGTTTCTTTTAGCCACTCCTCAACCCATAAGATATCAATTTTATCCCCACATCGATTTTCAATCTCATATTTATAACTAATTTCACAATTAATAATTGCGCATACAATTACTAATGAAAGAATTATTGATGTGGCAACAAACACAATTCTAAGCCATTTCATAATCTATCTTGTTTTATAAACTACACCTCCAGGTTTGGATATTCTCACTAAATGATTCTGCATTGATATTGGAAGAATAAATCTGTTGACAATAGGAATAGTAGTCCATGTTCCAAAATTGCTTGTTTGTTGTAGCCTTGTCTCTTTCAGAGCATTTGACCCGCTTTTATTCAATACATCAGATACCATTGTTGTACAATTATTACTTGTCAGCTTATATTCATCAATAATACGAGCAGAAGAACTGTTATAATAATCACTTTTAGGATTATCTGGCATTGTAGTTGACATATTAAACTTTTCGTCTAAAATATTAGCAACTTTTTCATCTGCCACATCTGTTACTACAAATACAGACATTCCGCCAGCTGCTTTTTTGTCATTGTAAGCTTTTGCTTCATCCCCCATTAACTTTAAAAGAACACCGGAACCGTTTCCTAAAGAATTAGAGCTTCTATCTGGTCCTTTGTTAGTCCCATTGTATCGTCCGTAGCTATAAACAGTCATATTAGATCCTTCACCAACACTAATCCACGTGTGACCAAAGGACTGAGTTTCAGTGTAAACTCTAATACTATCTCCATTCACATCAATATTCCCAACCGGACTATTCGCCCCATACTGATACGGAGACATCGAATAATATTTCTCGGCAAATCTGTCATTCGTCGTAAACCTACCCAATACCGCATCATAATGCCTTGCACCATAATCATACCAGTTCAAACCTTTCTTCGAGTCATACTCCTTGCCGTTATACTTGTAAGGCTGCACATTGCCTGAGCTTGCAAACACACCACCGAAGGGATAGTAATGGTTCGCTTCCTCTACCGTGCCGCTTTGGTTAATCACAACCCGGTTATTACCCTGATGGTCTTTCAAGTAGTAGTGATACTTGCCGTCACTCAGTGTCACATAACCTTCTTCGGTAAGAAGCAACTTCTGAACACCGTTCTCATAGATCACATTTCCACAATAGTCCGTCGTGGTGGTAGTGCTGCCTATCTTATGGACAGTTTTCAGCTTTGTGCCGTCGGCACCATAAGTATAGGCAATCGTACTACCGTCACTGAATGTCACCGCACTTGGCAAATTTAAACAATTATACGATATATTGCTAATCCCCTTGTTTAAATCTTTAGTTAAATTTCCATTGGAATCGTAAGTGTATTCGTTTGCCTGCTTCACACCGTCCTTGAACTCGAAACCACCATTGTAGGCAGAAGCTGCTGCCGCATCGTCCACACGGCTCAACTGATTGCCACCGAGGGTGAAAGTCAGGTTATCAATCAAACCGTAACTGGAAGCAGCGGTCTGACCGTAACGTTGCAAGGTCTTGATGTTGCCGTTTTTGTCATAGGCGGTTACATTCTCACTGAAACGGTTAGTGTTCGTATTGATGCCGGCTGTTTCGCCGTAAGTGGCGTTCATCAGACGGCTAAATCCGTCGTAAGTGAACTTATAGCCACGGATAGTGCTCTCATTTCCAGCCTTCCACGTCATGCTGCTGATACTACCGTTGTATTTGGCGGTGCCGTTGCCGTTGTTGTAGTACAGATTCTGTGTAAACTTGCTTCCACTGATTCCCGTCAGCCAGCCACGGACATTATAGGCATACGTCAGCTTGTTGGTGGCACTTCCGTGCAGGGACTTTGATTGCAGTCTTCCCAAGTTGTCATACGCATAGTCGGCAAGGGTTATCTTGGTGC
>ENA-OQLB01000425-OQLB01000425.1-human-gut-metagenome-genome-assembly--contig:-NODE-425-length-24448-cov-2.261009_pt1 | contig 24448 bp, 30 predicted proteins | sample MGYA00242656_ERZ504813 | MGnify/ENA primary metagenome ERZ504813 (study PRJEB26092, sample SAMD00036388) | human gut metagenome | host: Homo sapiens | study: EMG produced TPA metagenomics assembly of... | reverse complement strand
CTGGGTTGTAGGTAACGGACTGCCGTTGGTTCGAAGGCTTGCACAGCGTATCGTGCGCGGTGAGTGTACCGGAAGGTTGAAAGAGAAGACAATCTTCTCCCTGGATATGGGAGCGCTGGTAGCCGGTGCAAAATATCGTGGTGAATTCGAAGAACGTCTGAAAGCAGTACTGGAAGAAGTGAAGAACAGTGACGGAAGGATCATCCTGTTCATTGATGAATTACACACAATTGTCGGAGCAGGTAAGACAGACGGAGCTATGGATGCCGGTAATATGTTAAAACCTATGCTGGCAAGAGGAGAATTGCACTGTATCGGCGCAACGACACTGGATGAATACCGTCAGTATATTGAAAAAGATGCAGCTCTTGAGAGACGTTTCCAGCCGGTTATGGTAGAAGAACCAACCGTTGAAGATACCATCTCAATCCTTCGTGGACTGAAAGAGCGTTATGAAGTGTTCCATGGTGTAAAGATTACAGACGGTGCATTGGTAGCAGCTGCAACCTTATCTGATCGTTACATTTCTGACCGTTTTCTTCCGGATAAGGCCATCGACCTTGTAGATGAGGCATGTGCACTGGTTAAAACAGAACTGGATTCTATGCCGGCAGAGATGGATGAATTGAATCGTAAGATTATGCAGATGGAGATTGAGGAAACTGCATTGAAGAAAGAAGATGACAGATTAAGTAAAGAACGTCTGGAACATTTACAGCAGGAACTGGCAGAACTCAGAGATGAATTTGCAGGAAAGAAAGCACAATGGGATAATGAAAAAGTCGGTATCGAGCGTGTTCAGAAACTCCGTGAAGCGATTGAACAGGTTAATAAAGATATAGAAAAGGCAAAGCATTCTTATGATCTGGAAAAGGCTGCAGAACTTCAGTATGGTAAACTGCCACAACTCCAGAAACAGTTAGAGGATGAAGAAGCCAAAGTAAAAGATGAAGATCTCTCACTGGTACATGAAAGTGTCAATGATGAAGAGATCGGAAGAATCGTATCCCGTTGGACTGGAATTCCTGTTGCAAAATTAAATGAAAGCGAAAGAAGCAAGACTTTACATTTGGGTGATGAACTGCATAAGAGAGTTATTGGACAGGATGAAGCGGTAGAACTGGTAACAGAAGCCATCATCCGTTCCAAAGCAGGAATCAAAGATCCGACCAAACCAATCGGCTCGTTCCTGTTCCTTGGACCTACCGGTGTAGGTAAGACAGAGCTTGCAAAAGCACTGGCAGAGAATCTGTTTGATGATGAGAATAACATGGTACGTATCGATATGAGTGAGTATATGGAGAAATATTCCGTGTCCCGTCTGATCGGAGCGCCTCCGGGATATGTCGGATACGATGAAGGTGGTCAGCTTACAGAAGCAGTCAGAAGAAGACCATATTCTGTCGTATTGTTTGATGAAGTGGAAAAGGCACATCCGGATGTATTCAATATTCTGTTACAGGTATTAGACGATGGACGTATCACCGATTCACAGGGACGTACCGTAGATTTTAAGAATACGATACTGATCATGACATCTAATATCGGATCACAGTATCTGTTGGATGGAATGGACGAAAACGGCAATATCAGTCAGGAAAGTCAGAGCGCAGTACTGGAAGATTTAAGAGCACACTTCAGACCGGAATTTTTGAACCGTCTGGATGAGACAATTATGTTCAAACCATTGACGAAAGATAACATTTATGACATTATTGACTTATTAGTAGCGGATGTCAACAAACGTCTGGCTGATCGTGAGATTTCTATTTTCCTGACCGACGATGCGAAGAAATATGTCGTAGACGGAGGATATGATCCGAATTATGGTGCAAGACCACTGAAGCGATTCCTCCAGAAACACGTCGATACACTGGCAGCAAAACTGATGCTGCAGGGCGACGTAGGCGCACAGGATACGATCATCATAGATGTGGAAGACGGTAAGCTTGTGGCAAGGAGTCAGAGCGTGTGCGAATAATATTTCACATAGATGTCAATTCAGCTTATCTTAGCTGGACTGCAGTAGAACAACTAAAGAATGGAGCGAAAGTGGATATCCGGACGATACCGGCGATCATTGGCGGCGACCAGAAGTCCCGCCACGGTATCGTTCTGGCAAAATCCATTCCGGCAAAAAAATATGGCATTCGTACAGGGGAACCTGTTGCGAATGCCTTTCGTAAGTGTCCGAATCTGAAAAGTTATCCGCCGGATCACCAGATGTACCGCGAATACAGCCGGAGACTTATGGATTTCCTGCGTACTTACACGACACATATAGAACAGGTCAGTGTGGATGAATGTTATATGGATTTTACAGAAATCGCAGACCGGTTCACATCTCCTGTGGAAGGTGCGAATGAAATTAAAGATGAGGTGTATAAAAGGTTCGGATTCACGGTAAATGTGGGGATATCTTCCAGAAAAGTTCTGGCAAAGATGGCATCCGACTTTGAAAAACCGAATAAAGTGCACACGCTGTTCCCAGAAGAAGTTCCGGTGAAAATGTGGCTGCTGCCGATCGGAGAGTTATTTATGGCAGGTCGTTCCAGTGTAGAGACGATGAAGAAGCTGGAAATCTATACGATTGGAGATCTGGCGAATACAGATCCGGCGATTCTGGAATTACATCTGAAAAGTCATGGAAGAAAGTTATGGGAATTTGCCAACGGGCTCGATGATTCGGAAGTAGAAAGCGTCCGGGCAGAAGCAAAAGGAGTCGGTAATTCTACGACACTGCCAAAAGATCTGACAACAGAGGAAGAGGCATTGCCGGTGTTAAAAGATCTGGCTGCAAGCGTGGGACGACGATTGCGAAAAGCCGGGCAGAAAGCCGGAATGGTCAGCGTGGAGATCAAGTATCACACTTTTAATCAGGTGTCCCATCAGATGCAGATGGAGAAAGCGTCGAACCAGGATCAGGATATTTACCGGAGCGCTATTGAATTATTCCGTGAATTGTGGAACGGAGAACCTATCAGACTTCTTGGAATCCGGACGTCTAAATTATCGGAAGAAAGCGAACCGGAGCAGTTGAGTCTGTTCGATATGAAGTTCGAATCCGAAGAGACTAGGAAGAAAAAGAAGAATCTAAAAGAGGCGTTGAAGAAATTAGAAGGAAAATATGGGGACGGGATTGTCAAAAAGGGATGGTAAAGGAAAAATCCTTGACAACCATAATGAAATTTGCTATAGTTATGAACATAAGAGCAGTTGCGAATTATATTTACATATAATTTGTGGCTGCTTTCTTTGTTTGTCCATAAATAAAGAAAGCGGACAATCATCGAACGACGTTAGTCGTGAGATGTATGTCCGCGGAAAATGTAAAAATAAATCTAGGAGGAATGGAAATGAAAAATGTAAATTGGAAAGAATTATTCATTGATATCCTTGTGGATATCGTAGCAGGTATGATCATCGCAGTTGGTATCTATAACTTTGCGTTGAATGCAGATTTCCCGGTAGCTGGATTTTCCGGTATCGCGATCATTCTGTATCACTTATTCGGGTTGCCGGTCGGTGCCGGAACCATCATCTTGAACGTACCTGTTGCAATCTTCTGTTATAAATTTTTAGGAAAAGAATTTTTCTTAAAGTCCATGAATCGATGATCATTTCATCATTACTGATGGACTACGTAGCACCACTGTTTCCGGTCTATGACGGAAGCAGGCTGCTGGCAGCTCTGTGTATGGGCGTATTATGCGGAATCGGATATGCCATGATCTTCATGAGAGGTTCTTCAACAGGCGGACAGGACTTCATCAGCGTGGCAATCAAGAAAGTAAAACCACATATTACGCTTGGAATTATTACATTTGTCCTTGATATCTGTACGATCATTCTTGGCACAGCACTGGTATTCAAGGATATAGACGGCCTGATCTATGGTGTCGTCGTTACTTATCTGATGGCAATGGTAATGGATAGAATCATGTACGGTATCGATGAAGGTAAGATGACCCTGATCGTAACCGACAAAGGTGCTGAGATTGCAGAACAGATCGACGCTTACTCAGGAAGAGGATCTACAATCTTAAAAGGAATCGGAAGTTATTCAAAGAAAGACAAAGATGTCGTAATGTGCGCCTGCAATAACAAGCAGATGTATACCATTAAGAAGATGGTACATACCATCGATCCGAAAGCATTCACTATTATCGTAGAATCGAACGAAGTAGTAGGAGAAGGATTCAAGAAGAACTTCCGGATATTGAACTGTAAAATAAGACAGTAAAAAATTAGAAGAGACATAAAAGAGTAAGAAGACCAAGCCGATTACCGGCAGGTCTTCTTGCTTTAAAAAGAAAATCTTTACATTGCATACAATTTCACAAGCTCTGTAACAACATCCACACTCTTATCCATACCCTCAACTGTAATATGTTCGTAAGGACCGTGATAAGCATGTCCTCCTGTTCCGAGATTCGGGCAAGGCAGCCCCTTGAAGCTTAACTGACATCCGTCTGTGCCGCCGCGGATCGGAAGTACAAGTGGTGTCACATCTGCATTCTCACACGCTTTTTTCGCATTGTCGATCAGGTGCATACAGGTAGCAATGATCTCTGCCATGTTGCGGTACTGCTCGGAAATTGTAAGCGCTACAGTGCCTTCGCCCCATTTTTCATTCATATCTTTCTCGATTAATTTTAAAGTTTTTTTCTTTGCTTCAAAGAGATCTTTGTCATGGTCTCTTACAATATAATGAAGCTCAGCTTCCGCAACTTCTCCGGACATGCTCATCAGATGATAGAATCCTTCATAATCCTCTGTTCCGCGAGGTGTCTCCATAGATGGAAGAGCATTATTGATCTCCATAGCAACCAGACTTGCATTGATCATAGTATCTTTGGAAGAACCAGGATGTACGTTGAATCCTTTGATCACGAAATCCGCTTTGCATGCGTTGAAGTTCTCATACTGGATCTCGCCTTCGGTATCACCGTCCAGTGTATAGCCGTAGTCAGCACCGAACTGTTCTACGTTGAAGTGAGAAGCACCGGTACCAATCTCTTCATCCGGTGTAAATGCTACGCACAGAGGTCCGTGAGGAATCTTTTCTTCCTGAATGCGTTCGATCATTGTCATGATCTCTGCGATTCCGGCTTTGTCATCAGCTCCGAGAACAGTCGTGCCGTCAGAAGTGATCAGTGTACGTCCTTTCAGATCTGCCAGATGCGGAAAGTTCTTAGGACTTAAAATAGTATCACTTGTTCCGAGTCTGAGTTCACCACCGTCATAATTTTCAGTAACAATTGGTTTGATATCATGGTCACAGAAGTCTGATACGGTATCCATGTGTGCGATGAATCCGATCGCCGGCTTGTCTTCCAGGCCTTCGGTAGCTGGAAGCTTTCCATACAGGTAGCACTGGTCATCCAGAATAACATCTGTAAGACCCAGTTCCTTCATCTCTGCTTCCAGAAGTCTTGCAAGATCGAACTGGCATGTGGAAGATGGTACAGTTTCGCTGTTTTCGTCACTTGGTGTGCGGACAACAACATAATTCAGTAATCGTTCATAAGCTTTCATAAGTTACATTCCCCTTTTCTATATTTTCAAAATATTCTAACTACTACTATAACATAATTTTTCCTTTGCTGCATGGGAAATGATGGTATACTTATGATATTGTAGGAAAATAGGAGGCAACCACATGAAATTAACCCAGTTACTGGAACGTTAGAATATGAAGTAGTACAGGGAGATGATCAGATTGAAGTTACAGAACTGATCAATGATTCCCGAAAAGTATCAGAAGGCAGCGTATTTGTATGTATCAGCGGAGCAGTGTCTGATGGACATACATATATAGAGCAGGTTGCAGAAAAAGGTGCAGCAGCTGTCATTGTAGAAAAGGATGTAGAAGCACCGGAAGGACTGACAGTGATCAAAGTAAAGGATACCCGTTATGCGCTGGCAATGACATCAGCAGCATATTTCGGATATCCGGCAGAAAAACTGAAAGTCATCGGAATCACAGGAACCAAAGGCAAGACAACAACAACATACATGGTCAAATCTATCCTGGAAGAAGTCGGTATCAGAGTCGGACTGATCGGTACGATCGAGGCAATCATCGGAGACAAGAGCATTCCGGCGAATAATACAACACCGGAATCTTATACCATTCAGAAATATTTTGCAGAGATGGTAGAAGCAGGATGCGAATGCGTTGTCATGGAAGTGTCTTCACAGGGACTAAAGCTTGACCGTACAGCCGGCATTCCGTTTGAGATCGGAATCTTTACGAACCTTGGCGAAGATCACATCGGACCGAACGAACACAAAGACTTTGACGAGTATAAGTATTGCAAGAGCCTGTTGTTTAAACAGAGCAAGATCGGAATCGGCAATGTGGATGATAAATGGTTCAAAGACATTTTCAAAGATGCGACATGCGAAGTTGAGACATTCGGATTTTCTGATAAAGCAGATATCCGTGCCACAGATGTAAAACATATCTCCAGACCAGGATATCTGGGAGTACAGTATCATGTGGCAGGTCTTATGGATTTTGACGTAGAGATTGATATTCCGGGAGATTTCAGCGTATATAACTCACTGACAGCAATCGCAGTATGCAGACATTTTGGTGTGCCGGTAGAAGATATCAAGAAGGCACTGAAAGTTGCAAGAGTTAAAGGCCGTATTGAGATGATCAAGGTATCTGACGACTTCACATTGATGATCGACTATGCACACAATGCAATGGCACTGGAAAGTCTTCTTGATACATTAAGAGACTATCATCCGGAAAGAATCGTGACCGTATTCGGCTGCGGTGGCAATAGATCTAAGACAAGACGATATGAGATGGGCGAAGTATCCGGTAAATTATCGGACTTTACGATCATCACATCGGACAACCCGAGATTTGAAGAGCCGCAGGCAATCATTGATGATATTGTAGTTGGTATGAAAAGACAGATGGTAAATATATCACCATCTGTGACAGAAAAGAAGCAATTAAATATGCAATCGAACATGGCCGGCGGGAGATGTCATCATCCTGGCAGGAAAAGGACATGAGACATATCAGGAAATCAAGGGTGTCAAGTATGATATGGATGAACGTGTTCTGATTAAGGAAGTATTAGAGGAATTAAAGAAATAGATGTACGCTGATATTATCATCGATATTACGCATGAAAAATTAGATAAAGTCTTTCAATACCGCATCCCCTCTCATCTGGAGGGGATGCTTAAGGTTGGAACAGAAGTTGTGGTTCCGTTTGGTAAGGGAAATAAAGAAATCAACGGCTATGTGACAGGATTCTCTGAGCGTGCGGAGTATGCACCGGAGAAGATCAAGGAGATCTTAAGGATTGCCGAAGAAAGTGTAGCGATCGAGAGCAGACTGGTTGCATTGGCAGCCTGGATGAAAGAGTCTTATGGCGGAACAATGATCCAGGCACTGAAGACCGTCCTTCCTATCAAGAAGAAGGAACGTGCGAAAGAAAAGCAGAAGGTAAGGTTGCTTTTGACAGAGTCAGAAGGAAAAGAAAAGCTGGAGCTGTACCTGCATAAGAACCAGAGAGCGCGTGCAAGACTTCTGGCAGCACTTCTGGATCAGCCGGAACAGGACTATGATTTTCTGATCCATAAGCTGAATCTGACAAGAAGTGTGATAAAGGCACTGGAAGAACAAAAAGTTCTTATACTGGAATCGGAACAGGTATACCGTAATCCGGTGATTTACCGGCAGAAAAGACAAAAAGAAATCATTTATACAGAGGAACAGAAGATAGCGATCCGGAAATTTTCCGGGGATTATGACAGGAAAATATATAAGACTTATCTATTATACGGTGTAACTGGAAGTGGTAAGACGGAAGTATATATGGAAATGATCGCCAAAGTCCTGAATGACGGAAGACAGGCAATTGTACTTATTCCGGAGATCGCACTTACCTATCAGACAGTAATGCGGTTCTATACACGATTTGGTGAACGTGTGTCTATCCTGAATTCCAGAATGTCGCAGGGAGAACGGTATGATCAGATGGAGCGTGTGAAAAAAGGTGAGGTTGATATTATGATCGGTCCGAGATCTGCACTTTTCACACCATTTGAGAAACTGGGGCTGATCGTGATTGATGAGGAACATGAACCGACTTATAAGAGCGAACAGGTACCGAGATTTCATGCAAGAGAGACAGCAATCGAGCGGGCAAGGATGGAAGGTGCCAGTGTGGTACTGGGTTCGGCAACTCCCTCGCTGGAAGCATTTTATGCATGTGAATGCGGAAGATATCAGATGTTACGGCTTAAGATGCGTACCAGGAAACAGGAACTTCCGCAGGTATATGTGGCAGATATGCGGGAAGAATTAAAGCATGGGAACCGGTCAATCTTAAGTGACCGACTCGAAGAATTGATGCAGGATCGTCTGGATAAGAAGGAGCAGATGATGCTTTTCCTTAACCGGAGGGGATATGCAGGTTTTGTTTCTTGCAGAGCCTGTGGATATGTAGTAAAATGTCCTCACTGTGATGTGTCTTTGTCGGTACACAGAGGTGGTAAGATGGTCTGTCATTACTGTGGCTATGAGACACAGACCGTTCGCAATTGTCCATCTTGCGGTTCAACGTATATCGGTGGTTTCAGGGCAGGAACACAGCAGATTGAAGAAATAGTGAAGCGCAAGTTTCCGCAGGCAAGGGTTCTTAGGATGGATATGGATACCACAAAAAACAAAGGAGGGCATGAGAAGATCCTGTCGAAGTTTGCAGATGAAGAAGCAGACATTATGATCGGAACACAGATGATCGTAAAAGGACATGATTTTCCGAATGTGACTTTGGTTGGGGTTCTGGCAGCAGATATGTCTCTGTATTCGGATGATTACCGTTCGGGGGAACGTACGTTTCAGCTGCTGACACAGGCGGCAGGACGTGCAGGACGGGGAAGAAGTCCCGGGGAAGTAGTGATACAGACTTACAGTCCGGAGCATTACAGTATACAAATGGCTGCAAGACAGGATTATGAAGGCTTTTATGAAAAAGAAATGAACTACCGGGATCTGATGGGATATCCGCCTGCGTCACAACTGATGGCAGTTTTGATGACAGGAGCTGATGAGGTCAGGCTTGCAACAGCAGCAGAATATCTGAAGAAATACGCAGTCAGGGTAAACACAGGTGAAGAGATACAGGTGATAGGACCGGCAAGTCCGTCAGTCGGGAAAGTGAATGATGTATACCGGAAGGTTCTAATATCTGAAAAGCAGAGAATAATAAGGAACTTGTGTGGATCAAAAATCATATGGAACGTTATATAGAGATCAACAGAGGATTTGCGGACATGAGAATACAGTTTGATTTTAATCCGATGAATATTTTTTAAAAGTATTTTATGAATTAAGAAATAGATAAGTAATAGTGATAAAGGAGAGACAAAAGAGATGGCACTTAGAAAAATCAGGGAATTTGGTGATGAAGTTCTGAACAAAGAATGCAAAGAAGTAACAAAGATGACAATCCGTACAAAAGTACTGATCAATGATATGCTGGATACAATGTATGAGGCAATGGGAGTAGGTTTGGCGGCACCACAGGTTGGAATCCTGAAGCGCATCGTAGTTATTGATATCGGAGAAGGTCCGATCATCCTGATCAATCCGGAAATCATAGAGACATCCGGAGAACAGACAGGCGAAGAAAGGATGTTTAAGCCTTCCCGGAAAAGCAGGAACTGTTACAAGACCGAATTACGCAAAGGTAAAAGCATTGAATGAAGATATGGAAGAAGTAATCTTAGAAGGAGAAGGACTTCTTGCAAGAGCATTTTGTCATGAGATCGATCATCTGGATGGTAAATTATATACCAGACTGGTAGAAGGCGAAGTACATGACGTAAATTATGAGGAGGAAGAGTAACATGAAGGTAATATTCATGGGAACCCCGGATTTTTCGGTCGGTACGCTGGAAGCACTGATCGGGGCCGGGCATGAAGTTGTACTTGTAGTCACACAGCCGGATAAGCCGAAAGGACGTGGCGGCAAGATGCAGTATACACCGGTTAAAGAGGCAGCCGTGGCACATGGGATTCCGGTTTTTCAGCCGGTGAAGATTAGAGAGCCGGAAGCCGTAGAAGAGCTTCGCAAATATAATGCTGATATCATGGTAGTCATTGCATTTGGACAGATCCTTCCGAAGGAGATTCTTGATATGACGCCTTACGGATGTATCAATGTACATGCATCTTTATTGCCAAGCTACCGTGGTGCTGCACCGATCCAGTGGGCGGTCATCAACGGAGATAAAGTGTCCGGTGTAACGACTATGCAGATGAATGAGGGTTGGATACCGGAGATATGATCATGAAGACAGAAGTTCCTTTGTCGGAAGATGAAACAGGAGGAAGTCTTCATGACAAGCTGGCAGAGGCTGGCGCAAAACTCTGCGTTGAGACGTTAAAGGCACTAGAAGATAAGACAGCAACCTGGGAAGTACAGGGAGAAAGTCCGACAGCATATGCGAAGATGCTGGATAAGAAGCTTGGAGATATCGACTGGAGCAGATCTGCAAAGTCAATCGAATGTCTGATCCGTGGATTGAATCCATGGCCGAGTGCTTACACGGACTGGAACGGTAAAGTTATGAAAATATGGGAAGGCCGGGTATGGACGAAGAACACAGATGCAAAACCGGGAACAATCGATGAAAGTAGAAAAAGACAGTTTCTCCGTACAGACAGGAGATGGGCTTCTGAAGTCCTGCACTTCGAAATCCCGGGAAAGAAGAGAATGGAAGCGGACGCTTTCTTACGCGGTTATCAGATCGAAACAGGATGTGAACTTTCTTCACAAATGAATTAAGAATTGTTAAAAATGTATGAAAAGCTGCTATTAGGGTAAATTTTCGTATATAATGCAGGTCATAGAGAGCAAGGAGGCTGATAATGATGTATTATCCAATGTATTTTGATCCAACGTATATATTAGTGCTGATTGGTGTCGTGATCTGCCTGATCGCATCAGCGAAGATGAATTCCACCTTCAGCAGATATTCCAGAGTAAGGAACCATTCCGGTATGACAGGAAGGGATGCGGCAGAACAGATTCTTCACAGAGAAGGCTTGTATGATGTGCGGATCGAGCACATTTCCGGTAATCTGACCGACCATTATGACCCGAGAACCAGAACATTGAGACTTTCGGATGCAACCTATAATTCCACATCGGTAGCTGCACTTGGAGTAGCAGCACATGAATGCGGACACGCGGTACAGCATGCGGCCGGATATGTACCGTTGAAGTTAAGAAGCAGTCTGGTACCGGTAGCAAATTTCGGAAGTTCTATCGCATGGCCGCTGATCATCCTTGGATTTTTCTTCAACAGCAGTACAACCTCTGTGTTGTTTATCAATCTCGGAATTCTTGCATTTTCGCTTGCAGTGTTATTCCAGATTGTGACATTACCGGTGGAATTTGATGCGTCACACAGGGCATTGAAGATCCTTGGTAATACAGGCATGTTGTATGAGGATGAAGTCAGAGATACCAGAAAGGTGCTGACAGCGGCAGCACTTACTTATGTAGCCGGAGCAGCATCTGCAATTCTGCAGCTTCTGCGTATACTGCTTCTGACTGGAAATCGAAGAAACGATTAATTAACGAAAGGGAAGGGGATATAAGCCGCTTCCCTGATTGTATATCTATGGAAAGAGGAGGGGACGTATGCAGGCGTCTGTTAATGAAAGAGAATTAGTGCTGGACATGCTGCTTCAGATTACAAGAGACGGTGAGTACAGCCATATCGTGATAAAGAATGTTTTGGATAAATATCAATATCTGGACAAACGGGAACGCGCATTTATTACAAGAGTAGTAAATGGAACACTGGAGCGTATGATTGAGATCGATTATATCATCAATCAGTTTTCCAAAGTAAAAGTAAATAAGATGAAACCTGTGATCCGCACGATTTTAAGAAGTTCGGTGTATCAGATGAAATATATGGACAGCGTACCAGATTCGGCAATTTGTAATGAAGCAGTAAAACTTGCGGGAAAAAGAGGGTTTGTGAACCTGAAGGGATTTGTCAATGGAGTACTTCGTAATATCGGCAGAAATCTGGACAAGATCAGCTATCCGGATGAGAAAGATCAAGAGGCCTTCATTTCCATAAAGTATTCATTGCCGGAATGGATGGTAAAGCAGTGGCTGAAAGTATATGATGAAGAGACGGTAAAGATGATCGGAAAAGCATTTCTGGAAGAAAAGCCGCTGACAGTCCGGTTTGATGAACATAAGATCAAAAAAGCAGAGCTGATCTCAATTTTGGAAAAAGAAGGTGTGACGGCAGGGGAAGTGCCAGAGATTCCATGTGCACTGTATCTGTCCGGATATGATCATCTGTCTGCACTTCCAAGCTTTTGTGAGGGACTTTACCAGGTACAAGACTTAAGTTCTATGCAGGTAGCATTATGGTCGGAAGTGAAAGCAGGAGACCAGGTGCTGGATGTGTGTGCCGCACCGGGAGGAAAGGCGATACATATTGCAGAACTTCTGAACGGAACCGGTCATGTGGAAGCGAGAGATCTGACAGAGTATAAGGTGGCGCTGATCCGGGATAATATTGAAAGAAGCGGTCTTACAAATATTAATGCAGTATGTCAGGATGCTGCAATATACGATCCACATAAGAAAGAAACGGCCGATATTGTAATTGCAGATCTTCCGTGTTCCGGGCTTGGTGTACTTGGAAAGAAGCCGGATCTGCGCTATAAGATGAATGAAAAGACAGAAGCAGATCTGGTGGAGTTACAAAAGAAGATCCTGTCGGTAGTAAAGGATTATGTAAAGCCAGGTGGAAAGCTTTTATATAGTACCTGTACGATACACAGAGAAGAGAATGAGGGGAATGTGGAGTGGTTTCTGAAAGAATATCCGGAGTTTGAACTGGTGAAAGAAAAACAGATGATTCCGGGAAGAGATGCGGGAGACGGATTCTACATAGCAATATTAAAAAGGGTGAATCATGAATAAGAAAGATATATGTTCCTACAATTATGATGAATTAAAAGAAGAGATGCTTGCAATCGGAGAAAAAGCATTCCGGAGCAAACAAATCTATGAATGGCTTCATGTAAAGCTGGCAGATGATTTTGATGAGATGACAAATCTGTCCAAAGGGCTGCGTGAGAAGTTGAAAGAAAACTATGAGATCCGGAAAGTGAAGATGATCGATCATCAGATATCGAAAGTGGATCCGACTGAGAAGTTCCTGTTTGAACTGGAAGACGGTAATATGGTAGAAAGTGTTCTGATGAAATATAATTACGGCAATTCTGTGTGTATCTCTTCGCAGGCCGGATGCCGTATGGGGTGCAGGTTCTGTGCATCAACGATTGGAGGACTCGTCAGGAGTCTGGAGACATCGGAGATGCTCCGTCAGATCTATCATATTCAGAAGATTACAGAAGAAAGAGTTTCCAATGTGGTGGTTATGGGAACCGGAGAACCGTTGGACAATTATGATAATTTCATAAAATTCATCCATATGCTGAGTGATGAACACGGGCTTCATATCAGCCAGAGAAATATTACAGCATCTACCTGTGGGATTGTCCCGAATATGAGAAGACTTGCTGAAGAGGGACTGCAGATCACACTGGCTCTGTCACTCCATGGATCCAGCCAGGAAAAACGTAAGAAGCTGATGCCGGTAGCAAATAAATATGAATTGTCTGATGTACTGGATGCCTGTGACTATTATTTTGATAAGACAGGAAGAAGAATTACCTTCGAGTACAGTCTGGTGGCAGGAGTCAATGACCAGCCGGATGATATCAGAGAACTGACGGCGATTTTAAAACGAAGAAACTGCCATCTGAACCTGATCCCGGTGAATCCGATCAAAGAGCGCGATTTTAAAAAGCCAGACCGCAAAAATGCCTTGGAATTTAAAAATAAACTTGAAAAAAACGGAATTAATGTTACTATAAGAAGGGAAAGAGGCTCTGATATAGACGGAGCTTGTGGACAGTTGCGCCGTAGACACGCAGCCAAAAGCGAGGGAGAGACAGATGAAAATATATGCAATGACTGATGTAGGAAGAAGACGTGAGGTCAATCAGGACTATGTATACGTTACAGACAGACCAATAGGACCATTTCCAAACCTCCTTACGGTCGCCGATGGAATGGGCGGACATAAGGCGGGAGATTTTGCGTCCAGTTATACGGTAAATGTATTAAAAGATGAGTTGAAGAAGACACCGATGGATAAACCCGAGGAGATTCTCAGAAGCGTAGTCAGTATTGCAAATCATAAATTAATCGAGGCAGCTTCAAGAGATATCAAGCTGGAAGGTATGGGAACAACACTGGTAGCGGCAACTGTTGTTGGCAATACATTGTACTTTGCCAATGTGGGAGACAGCAGACTTTACCTGATCAATGACAAGATCCGGCAGCTTTCTAAGGATCACTCGCTGGTAGAAGAGATGGTAAGACTCGGCGGAATTAAGGCAGAAGAAGCAAGAAACCATCCGGATAAGAACATTATTACACGGGCAATTGGTGTAAAGGAAAATGTGGAACCAGATATTTATGAATATCGTCTGAAAAAGGGTGACATCATTTTGATGTGTACAGATGGACTCAGCAATATGGTTGAGGATGAAGATATGTTCAATATTGTCAAGGGGTCCAGGGATGTAGTAGAAGCTGTTCAGATGTTGATAGAAAAAGCAAACAGCAATGGCGGGAGAGATAATATAGGGGTTATCGTAGCAGAGCCACTTGCTGATGAGGTGAGTGTATGGTAAAAGATGGAATCGTACTAGGCAAGAGATATGCTGTACTTAGTAAGATCGGTGCCGGTGGAATGGCGGATGTCTATAAGGGCCGGGATCAGATGCTGAACCGTTATGTGGCGATTAAGGTATTAAAGAAGCAGTATAAAGAAGATGAAAATTTCGTAAGAAAATTCCGCTCGGAAGCACAGGCTGCCGCCGGACTGATGCATCCGAATATCGTGAATGTATATGATGTCGGAGAAGACCGCGGCCTTAATTATATGGTCATGGAGCTTGTAGAGGGGATTACCTTAAAAGAATATATAGAGAGAAAAGGAAGACTGTCTCACAAAGAGACAATCAGTATTGCAATCCAGATGTGCAGTGGTATCGGTGCGGCGCACGCATCAGGAATTATCCACCGTGATATCAAGCCGCAGAATATTATCATTTCCAAGGATGGAAAGGTAAAGGTTACAGATTTTGGGATTGCGAAAGCTGTAACTTCGAATACAGTAAGTACGAATGCAATGGGATCCGTGCATTATACATCACCGGAACAGGCGAGAGGCGGATTCAGTGATCAGAGAAGTGATATCTATTCCATTGGTATTACCTTGTTTGAGATGGTGACAGGGCAGGTTCCGTTTGATGGCGAGACAACGGTAGAAGTTGCGATGAAACATCTGCAGCAGGAAATTACACCGCCGTCGGAGTTGGTTCCGGATATTCCTTACAGCCTGGAACAGATCATTCTGAAATGTACACAGAAGAGTTCTGAGAGAAGATATGCGAGTACAGAAGCCCTGATTCAGGATCTGAAGCATTCACTGGTAGATCCGGATGGAGATTTTGTAAGAATTGCGTCGGCAGGCGGGGATTCCGATACGGTTATTATGACAGATAAAGATTTGGATGATATCCGTAACGGTTACGATGATGACGACGAATATGATGATGAATATGATACTGCAGATGTATATTCGGGAAAAGGATATAACGACAGAGAAGATGGTGACGACGAATACGATGATTATGCATCAGGGAGAGATTCAGATGAAGTAAATCCGCATATGCATAAGATCATGAAGATCCTGACGGTTGTGGTAATCGCAATCATTGCACTGATCCTCGTATTTACAGTGGGGAAAGCAGCGGGTGTCTTCAAGTCATTTGGAGGAATTACTACGGAAGACGAAGCAGATGCGTCAGGAAAAGTTACCGTTCCGGATATCCGTGGACTGACAGAAGAGCAGGCAAAGTCTGTGCTGAATAAGAAGCATCTGGGAATAAAAATTGTTAAGAGAACAGAATCTAAAAATATAAAGCAGGATTGATCTCCAAACAGACGCCGGAAGCCGGTGAAAAGGTGAAAAAAATACAACAATAGAAGTTGTAGTAAGTTCAGGACAGGTAAAAAGTAAAAAGCAGGTACCGGATGTCAGAGGTATGAGTGAAACGGAAGCACAGAAAGAACTGGAAGATGCAGGATTTAAGGTGACTTCAAGTTTCCAGTATGATGACAGTGTAGCAAGCGGCAATGTCATCAGTACGACACCTTCTGCCGGAACGAAGGCTGAAAAGGGTTCTACAGTTACCATGCTGGTAAGTCAGGGTACAGATAAGAAGACGGTGCCGGATGTAAGAGGTATGGCAGATGCAACTGCACAGAGTACGATCAAGAATTATGGATTCAATGTAGGAATGTAACATATGATTACAGTGACAGTGTGGAAAAAGGAATGGTTATCAGCCAGACTGTAACACCTGGAGGTAAGGCGGCAGCCGGAACAACCATTTCAATCACGGTAAGTAACGGACCGAAACCGGAAGAAAAGATTGATATCCAGAGCTTTGTAGGACAGCAGGAGTCAGCACTTAAGAGCTGGGCATCCCAGAATGGTCTGTATACAAATGTATCGGATTCACAGTACAGCAGCAGTTATGCAAAAGGATGTATCATCTCCATGAGTCCTTCTTCTGGAAATATTTCCAAGGGAGGTACGATCAGCTATGTGGTGAGCCTCGGGGCGAAACCACAGGAGCCGACAAATGGAGGAACCACAGGAGATAACAATAACCAGAATGGGTCTAATACAAATGATGGGACCACGACTGGCCAGTAAAAGATTATGCAGGGAAAAATTATAAAAGGAATTGCCGGATTCTACTACGTTCACGTAGTAGAATTCGGTGTTTATGAATGCAAAGCCAAAGGTGTATTCCGGAAAGAAAAGATCAAGCCTTTGGTGGGAGACAATGTAGAGATAGAGATTCTCGATGAATCGGAAAAAAAAGGAAATATAGTGAAGATACTGCCACGGCAGAATGAGCTGATCCGCCGGCTGTGGCCAATATCGATCAGGCATTGGTAGTCTTTGCAATCACGAAGCCGAATCCACATTTTAATCTGCTGGACCGCTTTCTTGTTATGATGGAAAGCAAAGAGATTCCGGTTGTGTTATGCTTTAATAAAGAAGACATTGCGACAGATCCGCAGGTGAAGGAATTGGAATCAATCTATGAATCATGCGGCTATCCGCTGGTATTTGTCAGTGCGAAAGAAGAACGGGGGATTGAAAATATACGTGAACTTCTGAAAGGAAAGACAACAGCGATCGCAGGTCCGTCCGGAGTGGGAAAATCTTCGATCATTAATATTCTGCAGCCGGAGGCAGATATGGAGACAGGGGCAATCAGTACGAAGATTGAGAGGGGAAAGCATACCACCAGACATTCGGAATTGTTCGCCATTGATGAAAATTCATATATCATGGATACACCGGGATTCAGTTCGTTATATGTGAATGATTATGAAAAAGAAGATCTGAAGTACTTCTTTCCGGAATTCCGGAAATACGAAGGAATGTGCAAGTTTAACGGTTGTGATCATGTGCATGAGCCGGGGTGTGCCGTAAAGGCAGCTCTGGAAGAGGAGAAAATTCATAAAATCCGTTATCAGAATTATATAGAAATGTATGAGGAATTGAAGAATAAAAGGAGGTACTGATGATGAACTATGTATTGTCACCGTCAATACTGGCGGCAGATTTCAAAGTTTTGGGTCAGGAAATGAAGAAGACAGAGGAAAATGGGGCAGCGTATATTCATTTTGACGTTATGGATGGAATGTTTGTACCAAGTATATCATTTGGTATGCCGGTTCTGGCATCTATCCATGATGCAACGGAGCAATTCATGGATGCACATCTGATGGTGCAGGAGCCGATCCGCTATGTAGAAGCATTTCAGAAGGCGGGAGCTGACTATGTAACGGTACATCTGGAGGCCTGTGAAGACGTAAAAACGACATTGGATAAAATCCATGCATGTGGCATGAAGGCAGGACTGGCTGTTAATCCAGAGACAGATGTAAAAGAGCTTGTTCCATATCTGGAAGACGTGGAGATGATTCTGATCATGAGCGTGCATCCGGGATTTGGCGGACAGAAATTTATTCCGGAATCACTGGATAAGATCCGTGAGGTCCGTGCGATGCTGAATGAAAAAAATCTGGAGACAGATATTCAGGTAGACGGAGGAATCTATGTGGAGAATGTCAGAGAAGTATTGGATGCAGGCGCAAATGTAATTGTGGCCGGTTCTGCTGTGTTCAGAGGAGATGCCGGGGAAAATACTGCAAAATTCATGGAGATATTGAAAAGTTATGAATAAGAAGATTGTGATCATCAGCGGTGGGGAGCTGGAAGAAGAATTTGTATTATCAATCCTTGAAAAAGAGGAAAACCAGTATGTGATCGGTGTGGACAAAGGTATGGAGTTCCTTTACAGCCATCAGATTCTGCCAAATTATATTGTCGGAGATTTTGACAGTGTAAAAAAAGAGATTGGAGATTATTACCGTAATGAGACAGATGTTCCGATCAGGGAATTTAATCCGGTAAAAGATGCATCTGATACAGAGATTGCAATCAGACTGGCTATGACATTAGGGCAGGTGAGATTCTGATCCTGGGAGCAACCGGAGGTCGTATCGATCACCTCTGGGCAAATGTTCAGAGCCTTGCAATCCCGTTTAAAGCCGGAATTAATGCTGTGATCATGGATCGCCAGAATAAGATCCGTCTGATCGGAGGCGGGGAAACCCATCTGAAAAAAGGAGAAACTTACGGACCGTATTTTTCTGTGTTTCCGTTAGGCGAGGAAGTATTTGGTTTCAGTATCAAAGGGGCAAAGTATCCATTGACGAATCATACACTGATACCATATGACAGCCTTTGCGTCAGCAATCAGTTCCAGGAGGATGAAGTGACAATCAGCTTCCTGAATGGAATTGTGATTCTGATGGAAACGAAAGACAGATAAAACTCTATATAAATTCATGTAGGTTTTTGAAAAAATGGCCTACTTTGTGGCCCATTAACCTTTTGATCAAAGCTCTAATGTGGTAAGGAGAAGCGCTTGTATGAGTGCTTCTTTTTCATAGTTGTAAGTATTATAATAAAAATAACTGGTGTTTAGGTTCTGATATGATTATGCAACTGGAATTATTGGCGTAATATCAACAATTACGTTTGTGACATTACTAAGATATTTAAAATGTCCTCACTGTAAGACAAGAATCTGGTGCAGGAAGTCATGACCAAGGAGTGATAATTAAATCATATAGACAGGGGATGGCAACAGCAGGTTGCTTTTCAGAACATGAATTTATCTATATGATATGCTTATGGAGGTGATGACTATAGAAACAATTATAAAAAGAAAGCTGCAATAAGCCAACGTTTTTTCATGGCGTTTTGTGCCTTGAGCAGCGCGAAAGGAATGGATATAAAAATGAATATTCACAAAGATAAGATGCTATGGTATAATACAAGTTATTGTATTAGGGTTTCTTATGAGAGAAGCTGAAATATGGGAAAAGATTTAAAAGGCAAAGAACTTGGCAAGGGAATAACCCAGGAAAGTACGGGATTATACTCAGCCAGATTTGTAGATTGGTTTGGAAAGAGAAAATAATGGCCCACTAAATGGTCCACTTGCAAAAATAAGTATGCTGAAATCAAGGAATTTATAGGAGGAAATAAAAAAATGAAATTAGGAATCGTAGGATTACCAAATGTAGGAAAAAGTACACTGTTCAACTCACTTACAAAGGCAGGCGCAGAATCAGCAAACTATCCATTCTGTACCATTGACCCGAACGTAGGAGTCGTAACCGTACCGGATGAGAGATTAAATGTACTGGGAGAGATGTATCATACCAAGAAGATCATCCCGGCAGCAATTGAATTCGTTGATATTGCCGGACTTGTCAAAGGAGCTTCCAAAGGAGAAGGTCTTGGAAACCAGTTCCTTGCCAATATCCGTGAAGTAGATGCTATTGTACACGTAGTAAGATGCTTCGAGAACAGCAATATTGTACACGTAGACGGAAGCATCAACCACTTCGTGACATCGAGACGATCAACTTAGAGCTGATCTTTCTGACCTTGAGATCCTGGAAAGAAGAATTTCCAAAGTTTCCAAAGTTGCAAGAAATGACAAATCTGCAGCAAAAGAACTTACACTTCTGAACAAGATCAAGGCGCATCTGGAAGATGGAAAGCTTGCAAAGACATTCGAAGAAGCAGATGACGAGGAAGAACAGGCATGGCTGGAAAGCTATAATCTTCTGACATACAAACCGGTTATCTATGCGGCGAATGTATCTGAAGATGATCTTGCAGATGATGCGGCCAATAACGAAGGTGTACAGGCTGTCCGTGAATATGCAAAAGGTGAGCAGAGCGAAGTTTTCGTTGTATGTGCAGAGATTGAGGCAGAGATTTCAGAACTGGATGATGATGAAAAGAAAATGTTCCTGGAGGATCTTGGATTAGAGGAATCAGGTCTGGAAAAACTGATCAAAGCAAGTTATAAGCTGCTTGGACTGATCAGCTATCTGACAGCAGGTGAGCCGGAAGTTCGTGCATGGACAATCACAGAAGGAACGAAGGCACCACAGGCAGCAGGGAAGATCCACTCTGACTTTGAGCGTGGATTCATCCGTGCAGAAGTTGTATCTTACGATGATCTGATCGCGTGTGGAAGCCACACAGCAGCAAAAGAAAAAGGTCTGATCCGTCTGGAAGGTAAAGACTATGTGGTAAAAGACGGAGATATCATGCTGTTCCGGTTTAATGTATAATCAGGAATAGATGGATGAAAAGAGGGGGGGCTGTTTCAATGCACAGAACCATAGATTTCCCTAATCTGGGAATTCATTTAAAATCTGTCGGCGATCATATCACAGTCTTTGGATTCGATATCGCATATTATGGAATCGTCATAGGAATCGGAATACTTGCGGGACTTATGATGGCGGTAATGGAAGCAAAGCGTACGCATCAGAACGTAGAAGATTATTATGATCTGGCAATATATGGAGTTATCTTTTCAATTATCGGAGCAAGGGCATATTATGTGATCTTCTCCTGGGATATGTATAAAGACGATATTAAGAGTATCATTAACATCCGTGAGGCGGTCTTGCCATATACGGCGGTGTGATCACGGCAATTGTTGTAGTATTTATATTTGCAAAAATAAAAGGATTATCACCGTTCCTGTTATTTGACACCGGCGGATTTGGTCTGATCACCGGACAGATGATCGGAAGATGGGGGAACTTCTTCAACAGAGAAGCATTTGGGGAATATACGAATGGACTGTTTGCTATGAGACTTCCGGTGGATGCGGTAAGAAGTTCGGACATCACAACAAAGATGTGGAATCATGCCGAGACAGTCAAAGGAGTCATGTATATTCAGGTTCATCCGACCTACTGTACGAATCCCTGTGGTGTCTGATGGTGCTGATCATCATGCTGTTGTATCGCAAGCATAAGAAATTCGATGGGGAAGTCTTCCTGATCTATCTCTTGGGGTATGGTCTTGGCAGACTCTGGATCGAAGGACTTAGAACCGATCAGCTGTTGCTGCCAAAAGTTGGACTTCCGGTCTCTCAGCTGTTGGCAGGCACGATTGTAGTGATATCCGCTATACTGATCATTGCAGGAAGAAAAAAAGCAGCAGCTTCACAAAAATAGTCCGGCTGTCGCAAACATAATCGAATACAGAAAAATCCCGGTATGAGAAATGACAATGAGCTGGATGCTCAAAAATGTCTGATTCACATACCGGGATTTTTTATTCATATTACATATCAATCTTACTGAGTGCTGCTTCATCAGCTACAATCGTAACATCATTATGTAACTGAAGAATAGAAGCAGGAACTTCCGGAGTAATTGGTCCGTATAAGACCTCTTTTAAGATATCCGCCTTATCTTCTCCGCTTACAACAACCAGAATTTTCTTGGCCTGCATGATATTCTTGATTCCCATTGTATAAGCCTGTCTCGGAACATCATCTTCAGATTCGAAGAAACGCTTATTGGCTTCAATTGTACTTTCTGTCAGATCTACACAGTGTGTCTCTTTTTCAAAAGCAGCACCTGGCTCGTTGAATCCGATGTGTCCGTTGTGTCCAAGACCGAGAAGCTGAAGGTCTACGCCGCCCTGTTTGCGAATGATCTCATTGTATTCACTGCAGGCTTTGTCAGAATCTGCTTCCAGTCCGTTCGGAACGAAAGTACGTGTTTTATCGATATTTACATGATCGAAAAGATTGGTGTTCATGAAATATCTGTAGCTCTGGTCATTTTCCGGACTGAGTCCTTTGTATTCATCGAGGTTCACGCTTGTAACCTGAGAAAAATCAAGATCACCTTTCTTATACCATTCAATCAGCTGTTTATAAGTACCGACCGGTGAAGATCCGGTTGCAAGTCCAAGTACACAGTTTGGCTTCATAATAATCTGTGCAGAAATGATGTTTGCGGCCTTACGGCTCATATCCTGATAGTCTTTTGCTTTATAAATTACCATAATAAAATCTCTCCTTATTCTATTGTTTTTTTGTTTCTGAATATTAGTATATACATTATAAATGAATTTTCAAGTAAAATAGCATGAACTGAAACTACTTTCGAAACTGGAAAGAAACTACCTGGAATTGTGCATATTGCATAAAAAACGGATTTTAAAATAGGAAAAAACAGAGAGAAGAATTGAAAAGGAATGAAAGAAAGTTTCAAGAACTAAAAAGATAACTTGAAAATAAAATCGAACAATACTATACTGATTGCAGAACGAAAGGAGGGAACAAAAAAATGAATCAGAAAGTTAGAAAATCTGAAGGGTAAATTAATTGTATCATGTCAGGCATTACCGGATGAACCATTACATTCTTCATTCATTATGGGAAGAATGGCACTGGCTGCAAAGCAGGGAGGTGCTAGTGGAATTCGTGCAAATACAAAAGAAGATATCAAGGAGATCCGGTCACAGGTTGACCTTCCGGTCATCGGAATCGTAAAGAGAGATTATGATGACAGCGATATTTACATTACACCAACGATGAAAGAAATCGAAGAACTGATGGAAGTAAAACCGGAGATCATCGCTATGGATGCTACTATTTCTAAGAGACCAGGCGGAAAGACACTGGATGAGTCTTTAAGGAAGTAAAAGCAAAATATCCGGATCAGTTATTTATGGCAGACTGCTCTACTGTAGAAGAAGCACTGCATGCCGATGAACTCGGATTTGATTTTATCGGAACTACGATGGTTGGTTACACAGAGCAGAGTAAAGGCGATAAGATCGAGGCAAATGATTTCGAAATCTTAAGAAAGATTGTTGCAAAAGCAAAACACAGAGTGATCGCAGAAGGTAACATCAATACACCGGAAAAAGCAAAACATGTGATCGAGCTTGGTGCATACAGCGTTGTTGTAGGGTCTATTATCACAAGACCACAGCTGATCACAAAATCATTTGTAGAAGAAATGGAAAGATAATTCCGCAAGGAACTTATTAAATTAAATTTATATAAAAAGACAAAGAAAAGGAGAAAGAAACAATGAGAAATCTTGAAAAGTACAAAGGCGTGATCCCAGCATTCTATGCATGTTATGACAACGAAGGCAATGTAAGTCCGGAAGGCGTACAGGCACTGACAAAGTACTTCGTAGAAAAAAGGTGTAAAAGGTGTATACGTTAACGGTTCATCAGGAGAATGTATCTACCAGAGCGTAGAAGACCGTAAGATCATCCTTGAGAACGTTATGAAAGCAGCAGAAGGAAAGCTTACAGTAATCGCACACGTTGCATGCAACAACACAAAAGACAGCCAGGAGCTTGCAAGACATGCAGAAAGCCTTGGAGTTGATGCAATCGCAGCAATCCCACCGATCTACTTCCATCTGCCGGAGTATGCAATCGCTCAGTACTGGAATGATATCAGTGCAGCAGCACCAAATACAGACTTCGTAATCTACAATATTCCACAGCTTGCAGGAGTAGCTCTTACACAGGGACTTTTCGCAGAGATGAGAAAAAATCCTAACGTGATCGGTGTTAAGAACTCTTCTATGCCGGTACAGGATATCCAGATGTTCAAACAGGCAGCAGGCCCTGACTACATCATCTTCAACGGACCAGATGAGCAGTTCATGAGTGGACGTGTCATCGGAGCTGAAGGAGCAATCGGTGGTACATACGGAGTTATGCCGGAATTATATCTGAAATTAGACGAGTATGTAAGGGCCGGAAAGATGGAAGAAGCAAGAGAAATCCAGTATGACTTGTGAATGAGATTATCTATAAGATGTGCTCTGCACACGGA
>ENA-OQLB01000424-OQLB01000424.1-human-gut-metagenome-genome-assembly--contig:-NODE-424-length-24465-cov-1.444367_pt1 | contig 24465 bp, 33 predicted proteins | sample MGYA00242656_ERZ504813 | MGnify/ENA primary metagenome ERZ504813 (study PRJEB26092, sample SAMD00036388) | human gut metagenome | host: Homo sapiens | study: EMG produced TPA metagenomics assembly of... | reverse complement strand
GAACCACAGTTGAGATGTCCGGAACGTTCTTTATGACAGGCTGGAAGCACTGATCTATTTTTCTGATATTACAGAGAACTATTTTCAGAGCAGATTCCGCATATGTATACAGAAAGAATTTTGACAGAATAGAGATTATTGATGGGCAGAGAGACTGTGTGAGACTGGATCATCCGGGTATCTGTGCCATGGAGATGGTTCTGGCAGAAGAAATCAGTTATTCCGGTTATGTTACTGAAGTTATGAAGAGATTTGTTCCGGATGATGAGAAATCCGTATATGACAAATGTGTGCGTCTTGATACCATTCGGAAAGAACTGCAGGAGAAAGAGAGATATTCTTTCTCTGTTCATCAGTTTAATAAGGAAGGGGAGAAATGTTTAAAGAACTATACATTTTTTTACCTCAATAAATTTTTTGACATTATTGTATCTACAGTTGAGGATATTACGGAGAAATTTGAACAGGATATTCTGACGGGCGGATATAACAGACAGGGCTTTATCCGTCATGTGGAACGGATTCTGAAAGAAAGTGAAGACAGAACCGGATATGCGGTTGTATTTTTCGACATTAAGAATTTCAAGGCAGTCAATGAGCTTTTTGGAACAGAAATCGGAGATATGATGCTGCGCAAAGTGTACGAAGATGTCCGAAAATCTGAACTGAAGCCTCTGGTGTCGGCACGTGAGGACGCGGATCATTTTATCTGTCTGGTAGAACGTAAGAATCTCAATCTGGATATGCTTACCGGAATGTGTCAGAAGAAACTTACCCGGGGAGGAAAAACACTTCATTTGTCTGTCAAATGTGGGATTTTTATGCTTGAAAAGAAAAAAAATGTCTGTAAATGGAATGATCGACAGGGCAAAGATTGCTCAGAGATATATTACCGATGAGTTTGTCCAGTCATATAAGATTTATGATTCTTCCATGAAGAATACATATATAGATAAAGCGACATTGGCAGGTGAACTGGAGGAAGGGATTGAGAAGGGACAGTTCAAAGTATATTTTCAGCCTGTTGTGGATGTAAAGACCGGAAAGATTGCATCAGCAGAATCTCTGATCCGATGGTTCCATCCGCAAAAGGGATTTATTTCACCGGGTGTATTCATTCCTGCGCTGGAGGATAGCGGACATATTTCCGAATTGGATCTGTATGTGCTGGATTCGGTTAATGAATTTCAGAAGAAACGTTATCAGTCCGATAAGATTACAGTTCCGGTATCAACTAATCTGTCATGGATGGATTTCTATGATGAGAAGATCATGAACTGGCTGGAGAAGAAATGTGCGGATACTTCCATACCGTCCGGTCTGAGCAGAATGGAGATTACAGAAACTTCCTATGCTGCCATTGAAGCAGACAGAAGTGCAACTCTGGAGGCATTAAGAGAAGCAGGGATTCTGCTGCTTCTGGATGATTTTGGAAGCGGATATTCTTCCTTTGGAATGCTCCAGAATTACAACTTTGATATTATGAAAATTGATATGAGTTTTGTGCGGCAGATAGAAACCAATACCAAAACACGCAGTATTATCCGCTTCATCATTGAAATGGCACATACTATGGATATAAAGATTATAGCGGAAGGTGCTGAAACTAAAGAGCAGGTCGAGTTCTTAAGAGATAACGGTTGTGATTATATCCAGGGGTATTATTTTTACAAACCGATGCCGGAGGAAGAGTTTGTGAAACTGTTGGATGCCGGCAGATAACAGTTACATATAATAGTCTCGCGCAAACTGCACAAATTGCTTTACATGGGGTTTCAGAATCCTGTTTTTGCTATAGACAATATAGAAACTGCGTTTATGAGCAGATTCCTCCAGCGGAAAGACAAGAATCTGCTTTGTTCTCTGCAGGTCAGTGACAGAGCGTGATGAAAGAATAGAGATTCCCAGACCATTAACAATGGACTTTTTGATGCTTTCCAGGTCATTCATGCGGGCGATCACATTCAGATTGCCTGTTGTGATGCCTGCGCGATCCAGAAAAAGGTCCATTTCTTTTTTTTGTGCCGGAGCCTTTTTTCCCTGAGAATAATAGAATCTTTCAGGAAATCATGAAAAATAGCGGGTGTTTCCCTGTCCTTGAGTGCAAGATAGTGATCTGTTACAGGAGTTGCAATGACCAGCTCATCATGGCAGAAAGGAATAAACACGCAGCTCTCATCACGTGTATTCTGGCCTACCAGAGCCAGATCTACAGTTCCGTCCAGTACCCGGCTGATGGATTCTGAACTGTCTGACTGTATGGAGTGAAAATAAACATCAGGATGCGTTTTTCCGAAAGCAGCAAGCAATTCCGGCAAAAGATAAGAAGAAGGAATGGTAGATGCAGCCAGATCTATCATATGTTTGTGGGCACCTGTAAAATTCTCAAGCAGATTATTTCTGATTTCCAGCATACGGACTGCACTGTCATAAAGCTGGTAGCCTTTGGCTGTAATCGTTGTCTTCTTTGTAGTGCGGATGATCAGTTTCATATGCAGTTCATCCTCCAGAGAACGTATATGAGCACTGATCGTAGGCTGAGTCAGATAGAGGCGGCGGGCCGCCTCTGAGAAGCTGCCGTAATCCACGACAGCGACGAATGCTTCTAACTGTTTAAATTCCATTGTGAAAATCTCCTTTTATGTACGAAAACGATGTACGAGGATTGCTATAGTAATGCGGATAATGCATCTAAAGCAATATCCAGTTCCTGCTTTGTATTCTCAGGTCCGAAAGAAAAACGGAGAGTACTCCGGGTATGTTCCAAGAGTTTTATGTGCGTTTGGTGCACAGTGAAGGCCGACTCTTGTCATAATTCCATAAGTACTGTCCAGTTCAAAGGCGGCCTGAGCCATGTCCATATGTAAGGTCTGGACGGATACAACTGCACAACGGTTTTCAATATTTTTTTTACCGATAATACGCAGGAATTTTTCTTCAGGATCCAAATTCAGGATACCATCTATAAAGTATTGTGTCAGCATTAATTCATGTTGGCGGATTTCTTCCATGGACTGTTTCTCCAGATCACAGAGTGCGGCATGAAGTCCCAGAATCCCCGGGATATTGGGAGTTCCGGGTTCGAAACGATCCGGAAGAAATGCCGGTACTTCCTCAGAATGAGAGGCGCTTCCTGTTCCGCCGCTGATAAGAGGCTCGATCTGCGCTGCCAGTTTATTGCGGATCAGAAAGCCACCTGTTCCCTGTGGCCCTCTGAGTCCCTTGTGACCTGTAAATGCCAGTGCGTCTATGTGATATTTCTCCATATCAATGTCAATGGTTCCTGCCGTCTGTGCAGTGTCCAGAATAAAAAGAAGTTCATGTTCTTTGCAGAAATTCCCGATTTCCTGTGCAGGCATGACAGTTCCGCATACATTGGAAGCATGAAGACAGACCACAAGCTTAGTCTCAGGACGAAGGAGTGCAGCCGCTTTATCAAGCAGAAGACTGCCGTCAGAAGCGCATGGGATCCTGTCAAAAGAAATTCCATGTTTCTCCAGCTGTACAAGAGGACGCATCACTGCATTATGCTCCATAGCAGTTACAAGTACATGATCGCCGGGTTTCAGAAGTCCTTTCAGAAGAACATTCAGACTGGCAGTGATATTTTCTGTAAAAATAACATTCTTACCCTTTCCGGAAGTAAAGTGAAAGAGCTTCAGAAGCTGTTCTCTTGTCTCAAAAATCTGCTCCTCCACAGAATAAGCTGCCCGGTATCCTCCCCGATTCACATTCACAGCAGAGCCTGACAGGTAATCATAAACTGTCTGTGCAACAGATGGTGCCTTGGGAAAAGACGTACTTGCCTGATCCAGATATATTTTATTCATAGTAACAAATCCCCCCGATTTTTATATAATTAAAGATTATATGAGAATTGCAGGAGCTGCTTTGCTGCGGAGCAATTCGTAAATATCAGGTTAGGGGCAAAATATCTTTTGACCCTAACATCATTATAGTATAGCACAACTTATAAATGATTTCTATAAATAACTATAAAATACGGCTATAATGAATTAGTGATTTCAGCATAAAAATGATAAAATAGATACAAAGAAATTGTGCTGACAATAAAAAAAGTCAGTGATGTACTCTCACAAAAGCAAGTGCAATAAAGACGCTGAGAGTACATAATGCAAAAGGAGGAAAGAAATAAATGAAAAACGAAAAGGGAACCATAGTTCTGGCAGGAGTCGTGATCGGCCTGATCGCTGCAATTCTGGTGTTTTTTGGAAATCCGGCAAATATGGGCTTCTGTATTGCTGCTTTCTGAGAGATACCACAGGTGCGCTGGGACTTCATTCAGCGGCAGCAGTTCAGTATATCCGCCCGGAGATCATTGGTCTGGTACTTGGAGCATGTATCATTTCACTTGCTAAGAAAGAGTTTCGTCCAAGAGGCGGCTCTGCACCTGTGACCAGATTTACACTTGGCGCATTTGTTATGATCGGATGTCTGATGTTTCTTGGATGTCCTTTCCGTATGATTCTGCGTCTGGCAGGCGGAGACGGAAATGCTCTGTTTGGACTTGTTGGATTTGTAGCCGGTATTCTTACAGGAACTGTTTTCCTGAAGAAAGGTTACACGCTGAAACGTTCTTATAAGATGCCGAAGCTGGAAGGTGGTATTTATCCTGCATTCCAGATCGTGATGCTTCTGTTACTGACAGCTGCACCTGCATTTATCCATTTCACAGAGCCGGAAGGCGGACCTGGAGCAAAACATGCTGCAATCATTATCGCACTGGCAGCAGGAATCATTGTTGGTATCCTGGCTCAGAGAACACGTCTGTGTATGGTCGGCGGTATCCGTGATGCGGTACTTTTCAAAGAATACAAATTACTGTTCGGCTTTGTTGCAATTCTTGTGACAGCATTGGTAATGAATCTGATCCTCGGTGCAGTTACAGGAACATCCTATTTCAATCCGGGATTTGCGGGACAGCCGATTGCACACACAGATGGACTGTGGAACGCACTTGGCATGTATCTGGCAGGCTTTGGATGTATTCTCCTCGGTGGATGCCCGCTTCGTCAGCTTATTCTTGCAGGTGAGGGAAATACAGACTCTGCGGTAACAGTTCTTGGTCTGATGGCAGGCGCTGCTTTTGCCCATAACTTCGGACTGGCATCTTCCGGTGAAGGTCCTACAGCAAATGGAAAAATCGCAGTTATTATTGGGATTGTGGTAGTTGCTGTAATTGCGACAGTGAACTCCATGAGAAAAGAAGAAGCCTGATTGTCGGAATTAGACATCATTCCGCAATTAAAACGCTCATTTTGCGGAAAGTATTTTTTTAGACACACTCTAAAAGGAGAGAGACGAATGAAGAAAGTAGATGCAAGAGGTTTATCCTGTCCGGAACCAGTGATCCGTGCAAAGAATGCAATGGAATCCGGAGACAAAGAATATGAGATTCTGGTTGATAATGTAGTTGCAAAAGAGAATGTATCCAGATTTGCAACACATCAGGGATATCAGGTACAGGCAACAGAGCAGGGAGATGATATCCTGCTGAAACTTAAAAAATGATCACATAATATAGCAACCTTCTATTCCCATTATGGAGCTATCCAGTTTCGAAGAAACTGCCAGGCAATGAATCTGAGGCAGAAGTCATGCCGGTCCCAAGAGATTTAAGCTCCTCCTGCGGAACCTGTGTAAGATTTCATACAGAAGCGGACTTCCCGGAGAAAACGGAGGAAGTCGAGCAGATTGTCAGAGTAGAACCGCAGGGCTATGTGGGAATTTATCATGCGGATGAAGAATAAAAGTACCATTCAGTTCATCCTTTGAATAACTGCGCGTCGCATTCTCGTTATTTTCCAATGATGAGAGTCAGACGCGCAATTTTGTTTCAATCTGGGAAATAACTATACCATTCGCTTGTCTGCGAATCCGACTACACAGGTATAAAAGCCTCAGTTAGGGTCATTGATATCTACGAATTGCTCCGCTGCAAAGCAGCTTCCGCAATTCTTATATCATAATATAAAAACGGAAGTTACTTAAAAACATATATATGGTATAAACATTTTATAGAAAAGGATATCTTTAACACGATTGTATGAATCTATAAAATATCGTAAAGCAGGAGGCGTTTAAATGATCAGACTTCAGGATATTGCAGATATGGCGGGGGTGAGCCGGACTACGGTTTCCAATGTAATCAATGGAAATACCAAGAGAGTGTCTCAGGAAACCATAGATAAGATTACCCGTATTCTGAAAGAACAGAATTATGTTCCACATATGGGATCTGTGATGTTGTCAGGTCATGGCTCCAGAATCATCGGAGTAGTGCTTGGATTTGCCACTGCCCATGGAATGCAGTCTCTGCAGGATTCCTTTGTGGGAGAGCTGATCGGAACCATACAGACAGAAGCAGAACGGAAAGGTTATTTCGTCATGCTTATCGGCGGGGAAAAAATTGAAGATGTAGTAGATATGGCTTCCAGGTGGAATGTTGAGGGTCTGATCATTCTGGGATACGATGAGGAACGATACAGACAGCTGTCCAGAAAACTGAACAAGAAGATGATATTGATTGATGCATATCCGGAAGGGGAATACACCTTCCAGAATGTAGGAATTGACGATTATTCCGGTGGATATCAGGTTGGAGAATACCTGTATTCATGTGGATACCACAGGGCATTGTTTATCGCAGAGACAGATAAGGACAGTGATTCCCGCAGATGGAACGGATTCAAACAGGCTATGGAAAAGCAGGGCGGTTTCTGCAGCAAATCCCGTCTGATCGTAGTTCCGGGGGAGAAGAGACAGCGCCTCAGCAGGTATGAAGAGCTGCTTCCCCGTTTCCTTGAAGTAAAGGCGCTGGCGTTTTCTTCGGATTACGGAGCGATTGAGGCTATGAACTATTTCTTTGATCATGGGATTAAGGTTCCGGATCAGATTTCCATAGTAGGTTATGATGACAGTATTTATGCGGAGTTTGTCCGTCCCAGGCTGACTACGGTTCATCAGGATATCCACCAGAAGGGCGTGATCTCCCTGCGTCGTCTGCACCGGATGATAGAGGGAGAAACTTTAAAAGAAATGAATATCAAGAGCCCGGTGCGGCTGATAAAAAGAGAGTCTGTGAAAGAATAGCAGGCTCTTTTTTACAATTTACAGAACTTATCCGGTTGGGTTAACAGTGTAAAAACATACTGATTATTGTATGATATGCACAAAAATGGATTGCGAATTTTGTGTGAAATTTAAGTTTCCCGAGAAACCTGTTGATTTTTACAGACAGACTGCGTTATGATAAAGTCACCAAGGGAAAACAGAGGTTGCGCAGCTTCGTAGTTAATGAAAATTAAATTATGGAGGAGAAAAAATGTATAAAAAAATAATAAGCACATTGGTAATTGGTACTTTGCTTGCCGGTACATTAACAGGATGCGGCGGTTCGTCTGACGCAGGTTCCTCAGCGAAAAGCTCAGGTAAAACAGAACTGGAACTTTTTTCCACAAAACCTGAGAACAAGGATACGATTCAGAAACTGGTAGACAAATATAATGAAAGCCATGACGATGTGACAGTAAAGGTTACTGCTCCGCCGGATGCAGGAACTGTATTAAAGACCAGAATGGCAAAGAATGATATGCCTGATATCGTAGCAATGGGTGGCGATAACAACTACACTGAGGTTGAGGGTGCAGGTATGCTGCTTGACCTGGGTGATCAGGATTATATCAAGGATGTACAGGAAGCCTATATTGACATGGTTTACGATGTAAATAAGGACAAAGAAGAGACAATATATGGTGTTCCATTTGCTACAAATGCTTCCGGTGTCATCTACAATACAGAGAAATTCGAAGAGCTTGGACTGGAAGTTCCGAAGACCTGGGATGAGTTTATAGATACTCTTCAGAAAATCAAGGATGCAGGCGAGCAGCCATTACTGATGACTTATAAAGATGCATGGACAGCAAATGCACCATGGAATTCCATAGCAGCAGACCTTGCACCGGAGAGCTTCGCAGATGACCGCAAAGCAGGCAAGACAACATTTGTGGGAACTCATGAGGAGATTACAGAGAAATATCTGACACTTCTTGATTATGCACAGGATGATTTCATGGGACTTAGCTATGATGACGGAAACAAGAAATTTGCCAACGGTGACGCTGTAATGATCATCAATGGAAACTGGGCAATCAGCCAGTACCGTAATGCTAACCCGGATGTAAAAATAAACATGTTTGCAATTCCGTCTTCCAATGATGAATCCCAGAATAAGGTTACCTCAGGTGTAGATGTGCTTCTGGGCGTAAGCAAGAGCAGTTCCAATGTAGATGCAGCTAAAGATTTCGTTTCCTTTATGATGGAAAAAGAAAATGTACAGACTTATATTGATGAGCAGTTTCTCATTCTCCGCATTAAAGGGTGTAGAGCAGAGTGATGAAGCAGTATCAGGTGTACAGGAAGACATCAGTAATGGTAAAGTTGCCAACTTTGAAGACCACTACTACCCATCAGGATTTAATATGTCTGTACTGCTTACTGAACTTAGTTTAAATCGTGCAAATGGAATGGATGATAAGGAAAACATCGAACAGTTCCTGAAACAGTGTGACGAAAAATATGATGTTGCGAATGTAGATTAAGTGAGGGGATGAGCCTATGAAGAAAGCAGCGAATCGTAAAAGACCTGCTGTCAATAAAGTTTACTATATTTATGTTGGTATTCTTGCAGTATTATTTTTCATCTTCCATACAATTCCTTTCCTGAAAGGTGTATTCTACAGCTTTACTGACTGGAGAGGATATGGAGACTGGAATTTCGTAGGGCTGCGTAATTACCTGCATATGTTTGTAGATGCAGATTACAGGAAATGCCTACATTTTCACCTTTAAATTTGCTGTGATCACTACGATCCTGGTTAATGTGATCAGCCTTGTGCTCGCATGCGCATTAAATGCAAAGATTAAATTCAAAAATACCATTAAAGCATTTTATTTCCTGCCGTATATGCTGGGAAGTCTGATCGTGGGATTTATCTTCAACTATATTTTTGCAAACCTGGTTCCGGAGCTTGGAAAAGCTCTGGGAATCAAGGCTCTCAGTGTGAATATTCTGGGTACTAACAATGCGATGTGGGGAATCATTGCAGTATCTCTGTGGATCGGATGTGCATTCAATACACTGATCTATATTGCAGGACTCCAGTCTATTGATACAGATGTATATGAAGCTGCTGACCTGGACGGAGCTACAGGATTCAAGCGGTTCAGCAAGATCACTTTCCCTCTTCTGGCACCGTCCTTTACCATTAATATGGTGCTCTCGGCCAAAGGTTACCTGATGGTTTACGATCAGATCATGGCCATGACAGATGGTGGACCCGGAACAGCAACTACTTCCATTGCAGTCCTGATCTATAAGAAGGGATTCGGCGGAGGACAGTTCGCCTACCAGTCAGCTAATGCAGTTGTGCTTTTCATTGTAGTTGTGCTGATCTCTGTGTTACAGCTGCGTATACTTGAGAAGAGAGAGGAGAAGTTAGGATGAAACAGGGTGTAGCGAAGGTAAAAGAACGTTACAACTGGCCTGTAACGATTCTTCTTATTATAGGAATTGTGCTGATTATTCTTTTGCCTCTGTATATGGCACTGATGATCGCAATCAAGGATCCGTCTGACATGAATAACATACTGGCACTGCCAGAAAGCTGCGTCTGCAGAACTTCGTAGATGCCTGGGTGATGACAAATTTTCCACAGAAATTTTTTAACACTGCATTTATTACAGTGATCAACCTGTTCTTTACATTGATCACAAACTCTTTTGCAGCATATGCAATAACCAGAAACAGGAAAAAGAGTAAATTCTTTTCCATTATGTACTACTACTTTATCAGTGCTATGTTTATCCCATTCCAGGTAATCATGCTCCCATTGGTTGTACAGGCGAATGCCTTCCATCTGGATAATATTTACGGTATTACTTTTCTGTACATTATCTTCGGTCTGCCTATGAATACTTTCCTTTATACAGGTGCGATTAAGGCGATACCGGAAGCACTGGATGAAGCAGCAATGATCGATGGTGCCAACCCCATCCAGATTTTCAGCCGGGTCATTTTCCCGGTATTAAAACCAACTACAGCAACAGTAGCAATCCTTTCCTTTATGTGGACATGGAACGACTTCAGTATGCCACTGGTACTCTTAAGTGATGAGAGCCAGCAGACCTTACAGCTTGCACAGTATGTATTCAAGAGCCAGTTCTCTGTAGACTATAATCTGGCATTTGCCTCTTATCTGCTTGTACTGGCACCTGTACTGATCGTATATATCTTCTGTCAGAAATGGATCATGAACGGTGTTGTTGCCGGTGCAGTAAAATAACACATCAATAAACTTGAAAAATGCAAACAGGAGGCTTACGTTTATGAAGAAAACCTGGTGGAAAGAAAGTGTTGTTTACCAGATCTATCCCAAAAGCTTTAAAGACAGTAATGGAGACGGAATCGGGGATATCAGAGGAATTATTGAGAAGCTTGACTATTTGAAGGAGTTAGGTGTGAATGTTCTCTGGATTTCTCCTATGCTGGAGTCTCCTCAGGATGATAACGGATATGATATTCTGATTACAGAAAGATATACAAAGATTACGGAACAATGGAGGATTATGAAACTCTCCTTGCAGAAGCGCACAAAAGAGGAATCAAGATTCTCATGGATCTGGTTGTAAACCATACTTCCGATGAGCATTCCTGGTTTGTCGAGAGCCGTAAATCCAAAGATAATCCTTACCGTGACTATTATATCTGGAGAAATCCGGTGAATGGTAAGGAACCAAATAACTGGGGCGGAGTATTCGGAGGTTCAGCCTGGGAATATGACGCACAGACAGATATGTACTATCTTCATCTGTTCTCCAAGAAACAGCCGGATCTGAACTGGGAGAACGAGAAGGTTCGCCGGGAAGTTTATGATATGATGAACTTCTGGTGTGAAAAGGGAATCGATGGTTTCCGTATGGACGTTATCAGCATGATTTCCAAAGATCAGGAATTTCCTGACGGAGAGGTGAATAACGGATTGTATGGTGATTTCGGTCCGTATAGTGTTCATGGTCCAAGAATCCACGAATTCCTGCATGAAATGAATCAGGAAGTACTTTCCAAATATGATGTGATGACTGTGGGGGAAACCTCAGGAGTTACCATTGAGGAAGCACAGAAATACGCAGGTGATGACAGAGAAGAACTGAATATGGTATTCCAGTTTGAGCATATAGAAATCGGTGGTGGTGATTATGGCAAATGGACCACAGAACGGTATGATTTCAAAGAGTTCAAGAAGATCATGATCAAATGGCAGGAAGAACTGGCAGGAAAAGCATGGAACAGCCTTTTCCTTGGAAACCATGATCAGCCAAGAAGTGTATCCAGATTCGGAAATGACAATCCTGCTTACCGCGATATTTCAGCCAAGATGCTGGCGACCTGCTTCATATGATGCAGGGAACTCCTTATGTTTATCAGGGTGAAGAGCTTGGAATGACTAATGTTTATTTTGATAAGCTGGAGGACTACCGTGATATCGAGAGCCTTCATTATTTCACTGAGCTGACAGAGACAGGCAGACTGACACCGGAGTATATGATGAAATGTCTGATGCTCAGAAGCCGCGATAATGCCAGAACACCAATGCAGTGGGATACTTCCGCAGGTGCAGGTTTCACTACAGGGAAACCATGGATCAAGGTAAACCCAAATTACCGGCAGATCAATGCGGCAGATCAGTTAAAAGATCCGGACTCTGTTTTCCATTATTATCAGAAACTGATCCGTCTGCGTAAAGAAATGGATATCATCGTGTACGGAGAATTTGAGGCTCTGTACCGTAATCATGACCAGATCTTTGCTTACATAAGAAAGCTTGAATCAGAGAAGCTGCTCACAGTATGTAATTTCAGTGCACAGGAAGCGGAAATGGAACTTCCGGAAACATTCACAGAAGGAGCTCAGTGCCTGATTACGAATATGGGAAGAAAAGTATTTGACAGGAAAATCATCCTGAATCCATATGAGGCATTTGTACTTTACAGAAAATAGAATAGTCTGAAAAAATACCCTTTCGTATAATATGACGAAAGGGTATTTTGTATGTATTACTCCTGTGAAGGCATGTCTTCACTAAGTTTCAGCAGTGCTTCAGCAAGATTGGAGTCCAGGATCAGCACATCCACCAGCGCCCTTTAAAGCGCTTAACACAGCATTTGCCGTCTGGGAAGGATTGAGGTAATTGATCAAAGAATATATGGGTGAGATCGTTAAACTGGTAGTGATCCGACACATTTTTGCGGCAGTCTGTGCAGTATTTTTCTTCTTTGTATTACCATTTGATCTGGTAATCAGACAGACCCTTGTTTTACTGTGCTTTGCTCCTATGAGTGCAGTTGCACCTGCTACACAGGAATGTGTGGAGGAGATGAAGGAATGGCAAGCTGTGCGAACAGCGTGACGATTCTTTGCAGTCTTGTAGTGATCACGGCATTGCTGGCGATCATGGGATTGCATTAAGTGGTAATTAATGATACATAATGTGAACGGTGTATGGAATAATACCTCTTTTGAGTGAGTAAAAAAATTTATGGAGTGCGAGAAATGACTCTTGACGTTTTTGTAAAATTGCGGTATAGTGCTCGTTACTATTTCAAAATTCATAGTAGATACGTAATCATTTGGCGGTTTGTTATTCTGTGAAAACGCTGGATTTTTACGTAATTTTACAAAAAAGGAGACGACTTGGAAATGACATTTTATCAGGAACTACAGTTGAGTTCGTTGGTTCTAAGCAGCTTATTAAGAACACAACGGATCCGAAAGAAAAAAGACGTCACATATTAATTTATAACTTCAAAGTATATCTGGTCATGGCGTTCTGTGTTGCGGTGGTGAGCCTGTACAGTAAACTCACAGGAAGCAATAACAGTGTAGTCGGGGTTACAGTTCTGCTGGCGGTTCTCGTATTGCGACAGGCGGACTTCGGAATCAGGACAACACATGGGTTGATTTCCATTGCAGGAATCTTTGGAATTCTTATGGCGGGGCCAAGACTGGCAAATATGGCAGCACCACATCCATTTGCCGCATTTCTTGTCAATGTGGTCTGCATTCTGCTCCTTATGATTCTTGGATGCCACAATGTGATCATGTATAATCATTCTACATTTGTACTGGGCTATTTACTCCTTCTGGGATATGATGTGACCGGGCAGGAATATGCGTTACGCATCGCAGGACTTTTCATAGGAATGCTGATCTGCATGGCGATTTTTTACAAAAATCAGAAGAACAGACCATATAGAAGAACTTTCCTTGACCTGTTTCGTGAGTTTGACATCCGTTCAGCAAGAAGCAGATGGTATCTGAAACTGACACTGATTGTGTCCAGTGCTATGTTATTTATGAATCTTTTGGGACTGCCGAGAGCCATGTGGGCAGGAATCGCCTGCATGTCCGTATGCCTGCCATTTACAGAAGACTGTGCGTCCAGAGCCGGAAACAGAGGGCTGTTCAACATTGTAGGATGCCTGCTCTTTATTGTCCTGTATCTGGCACTTCCGGAATCCATGTATCCGTATATCGGAATGATTGGTGGAATCGGAGTCGGATATTCCGCAGGATATGCATGGCAGACTGCATTTAACACTTTCGGAGCACTCTCTATCGCAGCAGGACTTTTCGGAATGCCTGCGGCAGTGGCACTTCGTATTGGCGCGAATGTGTTTGGTGCGGCTTATACGGTGATCTGCAATAAGGTAGTGGATAAGATTGCAGAGAGGATTCATATGAGAAAGAATATTACTGCATAAGGGGAAAACTATTTCTCTGATGATGAAAAAGCAGGACTGTTGAGTACAGTTCCTGCTTTTTTGCAGGAAAGATAAATATACACTGCCAGTGAATAAAAGAAGTAAAAAATAAAGTTATAATAAAAAAGGAAGAAAAAGAAAATAATCAAACCACCAGTTGAACTGGTGGTGCATGACTTAGAATTACAAAGAGTGGAGAGAACATTACAGAAACTTTGATAGAATCAAGAGAACTTGGCGCAAATGAGAATTATACAGAATTCGATAATAAAATAGAACTGTTTGCACCCGATGAGATTCCAACGGACAATACGACTCCTTCTTACAATGTACACTCCGGTAAAAAATCTGAAAATTGTATTGAAATGAATATACTTATGTAGTATAATCAAACGCAGATAAAAGAAAATTCTTCGGGGTTGTGGTGATCAGCATTAGCTGAGATTCCCTACCGGCGGTTATAGTCCGCGACCCGCTTAGCTTAGGCGGCTGATCTGGTGAAACTCCAGAACCGACAGTATAGTCTGGATGAGAGAAGAACACGCGATATTTTTACCATACGTGCTCATTACCCTGGATGATTTATCCAGGGTTTTTTATGTGGTGAAATTTTCTATGAGATATGACATTTTGCCATGTAAAGAAGCTTGTGGAATTTTCTTTTAAACAGGATATGCAGCGAATAAAACTTTATATCCATAAAGAATAATTTCAAAGGAGAGAAACAGTATGAGTGAACAGGTATTAAGAAATGGAAACGCAATGGCAAGGAGTAAGACAAGGACTATCACACAGATAGCCATGCTTGGCGCTATCGCAGGAATTCTGATGAATCTGGAGTTTCCGCTTCCGTTCCTGGCACCGACATTTTATCAGTTGGATTTCTCTGAGATCCCTGTACTGGTTGGCTCTTTCGCAATGGGACCGATTGCAGGTGTTCTGATCGAGCTGGTGAAGATTCTGGTGCATCTTGTAACAAAGGGATCTATGACAGCAGGAGTCGGTGACGTGGCAAACTTCATCTTCGGATGTACATTCGCAGTTCCGGCAGGATTAATCTACCGCTACAAATCCGTCAAGAGCAGAAAACACGCAGTTGTAGGAATGACAGTCGGAACAGTTCTGACAGCAATAGTTGCATGCTTTATTAATGCATTTGTTTTACTTCCGGCTTATGGAAAAGCTTTTGGAATGCCAATCGAAGCATTCATCGAAATGGGTGGCGCAGTACACAGCTCTGTAAACAGTCTGCTTTCATTTGCAGCACTGATCATCTTCCCATTTAACTTATTTAAATATGCACTGACATCCCTGATTGTATTTCTGATCTACAAGAGAATCCGTGTGGTTCTTAAAGGGGATTGAGAAATAAAAACAGACAACAGATAGAATATTAAATAGAAAAGATCAGCCGTATGATGAAGAATCTGCGGCTGTTTTTCATGCCTGAGCACAGAAAAACAATCTTCGAAATTGTTGGAGAGACTTAAAAAAGGCATGATAATATGGTAAGATAAAACAGACAGAATAGAAATAAAAAAGTTAGTAGAAGTTATAAAAAATGAAGGAAGAATCCTTTATGAAAAATAAATAATGCGAAATGCAGAAGAAAGGAAATAGCAACAATGGGACGGATACATGATATTGAAAAATTAAAAATCAAGACAGACAAAAACACTCCGGAGAATTGACTTATGAGTACATTAAATATTCTTCTTAATCAGATCGGAATGTTTGTCATCTACATTCTGGCAGGCATCATTCTGATCCGGACACATGTGCTGAACCGGGAAAATATGGAAGTCGTTTCCAGACTTGTGATCAAACTGGCACTGCCGATTATGATTTTTACAAATACGGTAAATGGAGTGGATAAGGAAATGCTTTTCCACTCCCTGCCGATTCTCGGAATCGCATTCTTTATGTATATCTGTTTGTTTGGACTCAGCTTTCTTTCAGGAAAAATACTGCACCTGCAAGGTGACCACCAACAGCTTTATTCTGCTATGAGCGCTTTTGGAATATTGGATTTATTGGGAATTCCAATTGTCACAAGTATCTTTCCGGAAAGAGGAATGCTGTATATCTCGGTATTTACATGATAGACCAGCTGATGCTGTGGACAGTCGGGGTAAGGCTAACTTCGAAGACAGTGGATATAGTGGAAACTACCTCAAAAAATTCATCACAATGTGGAAAAAATGTTGGTGCCGTAAAGCATTCTGCATTTGACTTTAAAAAGCTGATTAACCCGGTAACAGTTGCAATCGTATTGGCATTATTCTGCATTCTTACAGGCCTTACATTACCAGAGATTCTGAACACAGCTTTCTCAAAAATCGGAGCAACAGCAACACCTCTGGCAATGATTTATCTTGGCGGAGTCTTTGCATGTATGGATGTAAAAAAATACATTTGCAAACTGGACTATTATGGAATCGTCGCAATCAAAATGCTGATTTTTCCGGTGCTGTTTTATCTGATACTGGGGTTACTTCCAATATCGGCAGAAATCCGTATGACCATGACACTCACATCCGCTATGCCGGTAATGTCATCAGTAGTTATGATGGCAAATACATACGGCACAGACGGCGACTATGCCATGGGTGGAATCCTGGTGACGACAGTCTGTTCAATCGTGACTTTACCGTTTGTATACTGGGTGCTGCAGTTTATCTGAAACAGGAGCAAAAACAATGAATGAGCGTAAACAAAGTTTACGAAAAGAAATAGTCCGGCTGCCCGCAGTCTATTCTTTAACTGCTTATTGCTCTTCGCAACCCCGCAGACTTACTTGATTCGGTTAAATTTGGGCATATAGAATTTGAAAAAAAGTTCTGTATGCTCTTTTTATTTGGAAGAAAATCTGATATACTTACATGAGTTAGACTAAACTAACTAACAAACTGGATTTTTCATCCACTATTATTTAACCAAATCAGAGTTATTTGTATGATTGGTGGAGAATAGGAACAATTACTTATCTTAGGCATACAAATAGAATAGGAGGAGTAGACAGATGAATATAAATGTATTTTACGGAATCCTGATTCCTTTTATCGGAACTTCAGCAGGAGCAGCCTGCGTATTTTTTATGAAAAGGAATCTGAATGAACAAGTACAGAGAGCACTTACCGGCTTTGCGGCCGGGGTCATGGTGGCAGCTTCAGTGTGGAGTCTGCTGATTCCATCAATCGAGCAGTCTGCAGACATGGGAAAGTTTTCTTTTATCCCGGCAGCAGTGGGATTCTGGATTGGAGTGCTCTTTTTGCTCTTGCTGGATCACATGATCCCGCACCTTCACCAGAACAGTGACAAGGCAGAAGGTCCAAAGAGCAGACTTCAGAGAACTACTATGCTGGTTCTGGCTGTAACTTTACACAATATTCCGGAAGGATGGCGGTAGGAGTGGTCTATGCCGGATATCTGACCGGAAATACGAAGATTACCGTGATGGGGGCCATGGCGCTCTCTATTGGAATCGCTATTCAGAATTTCCCGGAAGGCGCGATTATTTCCATGCCATTGCGCTCGGAAGGAATGGGAAAAGGCAGAGCGTTTGCAGGTGGTGTGTTATCCGGAATCGTAGAACCAATCGGTGCGGTACTGACGATCCTGGCGGCAGGACTTATTGTACCAGCGTTACCATATCTGCTCAGCTTTGCAGCGGGAGCAATGCTCTACGTAGTAGTAGAAGAACTCATCCCCGAAATGTCAGCAGGGGAACATTCCAATATTGGAACAATTTTCTTCGCAGTAGGATTTTCACTGATGATGGTGCTTGATGTGGCATTGGGTGATACAAGTAAGGCCTCTGCTTCAATTGCGAATATTCGATTGACTTTCTTAAACTGGTTGTGATAGCGTTTTTGTATCTGATTGCAAAGATAAAAAAAGTCTCAGCGTAATATGCTGGAAACATTCTTCTGGTAGGTATAATTATTCGAAAAAAGATAAAGAACATCAGTGTATGATAGAAAAAATTAAGAAGTAATATATTTGATTGGAAACAGATGCACTGGGACCTGGCGGTGTGTGGATCGGTATTGCACCGATGGAGAATCGTTTTGATGAGACGAGAATCCATTTTGTAGAAAAATAAAACAGCATGTCTGATATAAATCAGGCAGCTGTTTTACTCTTAAGAGAGAGTCTGGCGGTAGCAGAGGGAGAAGATTCTGCTGAGGAATGGCGGGAATCTGTTCTGTACAGATATAAAATTCCGCCAAAGAAACCAAAAATCAGTCCGGTATATCCACCGCACAAAGGATAACAGTCAGTTTGGTAATAGCAGACATTCCGCCAATTATAGAGATGAAAAATCCTGCCAGAAGTCCGAGTGTTGTCCATTCAATAAGTGAAACTGCCAGAAAAGCGGCAGAAGCATGTGATTTTTTTACCTGATTGTTAATAGAAGTCCATAATGTCTGATACATAATCATTCCTCTTTTCTTATATCTATGAATGTATAATGTTTTCTCATTTCTTTGTTTCCTATTATAGGAATGCTTTGTAAAATACACATGCGCGATAATGAAAAATTTGTGTAAAATTTTAATTTTCCCGGTACAGATGCTTATGGTTACAGTGGGAATTGGAACAGGAGTAGGAACAAATGCACTTCTTGCCAGAACACTGGGACAGGGAAACAGTAAAAAGGCCGCAAAGGTAGCAGGCAACAGTCTGTTTCTTGGAATTATTATGATGCTATAAAAGTTGTATATTTTTTATGGCAATTAATTAATATTTTCGGGGCGCAATCATTGCCGATGCCAGAATAGATGGGGATAAGTAAGACAAATATTGCCTGTCTTTGATTTATGCCTTATAATAAGAAGCAAAGGAAAATCAAAATAAATGCGGAGGTGAAATCGGAATGGGAAATTATTTAAATCCAGATATAAATAATTTCATGGAAGTAGTAAATTCCAGCATATACGTAGATAAAACAGAGCTTTTAGAATATCTGAATTCGATTGCTCAGACAACACAAAAGTATATTTGCATTAGCCGTCCACGCCGTTTTGGAAAATCTATTACAGCTAACATGATCGCTGCCTATTACAATTGCGAGGCTGATTCAAAAGAACTCTTTTCAAGATTCAAAATTGCATCATGTGAGAGTTTTGAAAAATATTTAAACAAATATGATACGATATTTCTCAATATGCAGGAATTTTTAAGCCAGAGTGATACAGTAGAAGAAATGATTGCGCTGATTAGGAAAAGTGTGATCTGGGATCTGTTGGAAAAGTATCCGGATTTTCGATATTTTGATGAGACCAATCTGATGAGAACTATGCAGGATGTTTATAATAAAACAAAGAGGCAGTTTGTCGTAGTTATTGATGAATGGGATTGCATTTTCAGAGAATATAAAACAGACCGAGAAGCACAGGAAAAGTATCTGGATTTTTTAAGAGATTTACTGAAAGATAAAGGCTATCTTGCCCTTGTATATATGACTGGGATTCTTCCGATTAAGAAATATGGAACACATTCTGCATTGAATATTGTTTGATGAATTTTCGATGATCGATCCGGGACCACTTGCGGAGTATGTAGGATTTACAGAGGAAGAAGTAAGGAATCTATGTAAAACATACAACATGGATATGCAGGAAGTGAAAAGTTGGTATGACGGATATTCTTTTGAAAAAGCTCCGTCTATTTACAGTCCACGCTCTGTGGTGAGCTGCATGAGGTTTAGAAAAATAGGGATTACTGGAACCAGACAGAGACATTTGAAGCTTTGCAAGTATACATTGACATGAATTTGAAGGCTTAAAAGATGATATTCTAAGTATGATCGCAGGAGTAAAGGCGTTCCGGTGAAATAACAGGAAGCTTTGCAATGATATGGCAACATTTCGTACAGAAGATGATGTTCTTACTTTATTAATTCATCTGGGGTATCTTGCTTATGATTATGACAACAAAATTGTAAAAATACCCAACAGTGAAGTACGTACAGAATATGTGAACAGTGTTGCGGCATCTGACTGGGGAGAAGTTTCAAAGGCTTTGAAGAATTCTGCAGATACACTCAATGCAATCTGGCAGAGAAGACCTGCGCAGGTAGCGGAAGGAATCAGACAGGCACATTTCGAGACATCTCATATACAGTACAATGATGAGAATGCGTTAAGTTATACGATATCGCTCGCCTTGTATGCAGCAAGAAATTTCTACACTGTTCACAGAGAAATGGCTGGTGGAAAAGGATTTGCGGATCTTGTTTTTATCCCGCGAAGAAAATTTCAGGAAAAACCTGCGCTGGTAGTTGAATTAAAGTGGAATCAGAGTGCAGAGGGAGCAATTGCGCAGATCGGGAAAAAGGAGTATTGCGCCAGTCTGGAAGAATATAAAGGAAATATTCTTCTTGTTGATGTGAATTATGATAAGAAAACAAAGGAACATAATTGTGTGATAGAGGAATATAGTAAATAAGAACTATGCGGTTTCAGGCTGTATGATTAAATGTATAACAGGTTTGAAGCGGAAGGAAATGTTTATGGCAGATCAGAAAATAGATAATCTCTTAAATCTGGCTATGGATGCGACACCAGAGGAACGCAGGAAATCTGAGAACCTGAATATAGGATATGATATGACTTCGAGGCAGTGGGACATTATTGTAAAATACAGTGGTCCGGAGAGTGGTCTGGCTGGCAACGGGATTCAGGTAGTGCCATTGCTTGGCGGCTATGCTGTTGTAACTTTGCCGGAATCGGAAATTGATGCTTATTCAGACCGTGTACAGGTAGAATTTATAGAAAAACCAAAACGACTCTATTTTGAACTATTTCAGGCAAAAGGAGCCAGCTGTATCCGAACAGTGCAGACTGGCAGAGACGGGGCTGACAGGAAAAGGAATTCTGATAGGTATCGTCGATTCCGGAGTTGATTATTTTCACCCGGATTTCAGAAATGCAGATGGGAGCAGCAGGATTTTGCGGCTGTGGGACCAGAGTATCCCGGGAAAACCACCGCAGGGATATGTGACAGGAACAGAATATACGAAAGAAGAAATAGATGAGGCGCTTGCACTTGGAGAAAACCAGGCAGGCGCCTTGTTCCATCTGTGGATTACAGTGGACATGGAACCTCAGTGCTGGGAATCGCGGCAGGAAACGGGAGAGCTTCCGATGGAGTCAATCAGGGAGTAGCTTATGAGAGTGACCTGATAGTGGTAAAAATGGGGATTCCCAGAGAAAATTCTTTCCCAAGAACAACCGAACTGATACAGGGAATTGATTATTTGGTGCGTCAGTCATTGTTTCTGGGGCGGCCGATGGTTATCAATATCAGCTTTGGAAATAACTATGGGTCACATAAGGGAGATTCCCTTCTTGAAACATATATAGATATGGTTTCTTCTACGGGACGTCTGGTTATCTGCACAGGTACAGGAAACAATGGCAATCAGCCTCTGCATGAGGGCGGAACCTGAAACAGGGACAGACAGACAGATAGAATTATCTGTGAGCAGCAGGGAACCAACATTAAATGTGCAGTTATGGAAATCCTATGAGGACGAGATGAGCATTTATATTGAAAATCCATCCGGAAACCGGATCGGCCCCTTAGATGAAAAGCTTGGTCCTCAGAGGTACAAACTGGGAAATACAGAGCTTTTAATCTATTATGGAAAACCTGGACCCTATCATCTGACACAGGAAATCTACATAGATTTCCTTCCTGTGGAAACTTATGTGGACAGTGGAGACTGGAAAATTATTCTAAGTGGAAAAAAGGTCAGGGGAGGAGAATATTACCTGTGGCTGCCAGGTGGAAATACTCTGAACAGAGGAACCGGGTTTTATGAACCAAGGGCATATGGAACTTTGACCATACCCGCTACTGCCCGGCGGATTATTGCAGTTGGGGCATATGATTCGCTGGTTGACTCCTATGCGGATTTTTCCGGAAGGGGCAGCAGGAGGCTACCATATCTGAAGCCGGATCTGGTTGCACCTGGAGTAAACATAGTTGCTCCCGTACCCGGCGGCGGTTATAGAACAGTAACAGGGACTTCCTTTGCAGCACCCTTTGTCAGCGGAGCCGCAGCATTGTTAATGCAATGGGGGATTGTAAATGGAAACGATCCCTACCTCTATGGGGAAAAAGTAAAAGCCTATCTCCGAAGAGGTGCCAGACCATTACCGGGGTACGAGGAGTATCCCAATGAAGAAGTGGGATGGGGGGCACTATGTACAGCTCAGAGCATTCCAAAATGAGTTATACTGCATAGAGATTGATTTCAAAATCTATATCGGAGGCCGCATTTGGCAAATCAAAGACAACACAATTACTTAAATCTATGGTAAAAAAAGGTGTTGTAATAGTGGAAGGCAAGGGAAAAGGAACGAAATAGATTGAAATAGGTGCAAAAACACCCGCTGCGGACAGATATGCATAATATCTTCCGCAGCGGGTATTCGTATCATCGAGTCTGACTCAAATGCTACGATACACTTTTATCCACAGTTTTGTAAAAATTCAATTGCTTCATATACATTAGAAAATGTGACGCTCCTTGTATTTAACCATTGGTTTCTAACATCTGTATCATCTATTCCCGGCAGTCCATCTTGCAATAATGCTTTTACAGTTTTCTTTGAATTTTCTACAGCTTTTTGATAATTGACTGCAATCTTCTCTGTTGCCGCAGAATCTCCTTTTACGTAAGTTGGGATTAATTTTTTAACTTCATTAATACCTTTCCTTTTCAGGAACGGTAATGAGTTTCGGAGTATAGTATTTGTAATGCAACATAAACCAATACTCAATACATCCACTAGTCATTAGTAATCTTACCCGTATTCCTTGTTTTTTTCTTCAAGTTACGAAGTTTCTTTATAATCGTAAACCTATCATTCCATTTTGGAATATCCTTTTCTTCTATATCATAAAAAAACCATATTTCATCTGTTACATCTATGCTGTTTTTATATTTGGGCGACTTTGAAAACTTTGCATCTGCTTCTTCAAACAGTCCTGTATCTGGTGGCCTTTTTAAAACAGCAACATCCGAGAAGTCTTTTTTAAATAATCAGTGTATGCCTGTTCACTTTCACCTTCGCAAAATACATAGATTAGTGGTTTGGCAGATTTTACTTTACGAGGCATTATTCCACCTCCTCAATCTCAATATCAGGAGTTGCACCATATTTACCAAGCAAATATCCCTTTCTGATATTTTCTGTAGTTCTGGTACCTAATCCACTAATACTATAAAGTTCTGATATCCCATCTTCATTGCTTTTGTCTGCAAAGTACAACTGATCTTTACGCAGGATTTCCATATTCATAAGTTCCGTGTTATGAGTCGTAAAGATAAGCTGCGCTCCTTTTGGGTTAGACTGCTTACTCTGGAATTTTGCCACAACAAAATCTACCAACATTGGATGAAGTTCTTTTTCAATTTCATCAACGATAAGAACTCCGCCTTTTTTCAGTGCTGACTCGATTGCAGGTGCAATAGACATGAGTTTTCTGGTTCCGTCTGATTCATCCGATAATTCTAACGGGTATAAAACCGCTTCTCCATTAGCATTGATACCCTGATGTTTCGATATTGCTTTAACCTCATTCATTTTTAATCTTGTTTCTGAGTTGCTCGACGTATCTGCCAGAATATGCATAAACTGAATCAAGGCTGTTTTTATACCGTCTGGTATATTCTCGGGAAAACTTAGATTGTCCTTAATTTCCTTACTGTCAATTTCAAATTGCATACTTTCGATACCGAGATCCGCAGCTTTAGCATAATCCGAAATCGCCTGCAGCATATTGGCATCATTAGAATAATCCAACAGCTGTTTAGGAATATCTGAATAATCCTTGAAAAATAAAGCAATTCCCGAAACCACTTCATTGCAGTTGCGCAAATAGCGTCATTCATTGTACAAGCCAACGAAAAGAACAACTGATTCGATGCAACGGTTTCGCTGATTAACTTTCTTTTTGCCTTTTCTTCTGTAAAAATAAATGATTGATTTTCTCTTTTAAAAACTAACGCTTTTTGTCCCTTTGGTGCGTGGTATAAATATTCTTTATATATCTTTTCCTTTGTTGCAGCAAAGGAATGCCAGTATTTAATTCCGTCTAGAGTATAGATAAATTCAAATTCTGTTGGTTCATCTTCAGAATAATCATTTAAAGCAAATGGTATTACTGGTATTTTTGCGTTTTCGTGCTGTGTTCTTTGTGCATTTTTAATGAATTGCACAGCCAGCCAAACGCCCGGATTACATTACTTTTACCTCCACCATTTTTTCCATATATAGCAACGCTCGGTAATAAGTTCAACGAACCATATGAAATCAAGCTCTTTTTGAAGGGGCCAAGCCCCGTTGCTTCCATAGATAGCGTCGCCTCATCACGAAATGATCTATAATTCTTGAACCTGAATTCTATCAACATAATTATCCCTCCAAATTCATTTTCTATTAGTATATACTTATTTCATAATATATTCAAATAATATTTATCAATAATGTGATATTTTGCTTTGATTTCGAATATAATTCGACAATCATCGGATGATTCGATGTGATTTCGAAATTTATAAACATCGCTGACGGACAGATATGTATAATATCTTCGCGGCGGTAT